>PJTT01000117.1_pt1 | contig 136187 bp, 110 predicted proteins | sample 1512261 | NCBI WGS metagenome assembly PJTT01 (sample SAMN08177685, study PRJNA422409) | Soil metagenome, whole genome shotgun sequencing project. | isolation source: Soil (2) enriched on wood chips | place: USA: Madison | collected 2015-01-15 | reverse complement strand
ATTCGGGCGATTCGTCCTGCTCGCTGCCGCCGTACTCGCTGTCGGCCGAGACCCAGGCCGAGCTGCGCCGCCAAGTCGTCGAGCTGGCCAAGGCCCTGAACGTGGTCGGCCTGATGAACACCCAGTTCGCGATCCAGTCCAGCGACGAAGGCGCCGACACGATCTACCTGCTGGAAGTCAATCCGCGCGCCTCGCGCACGGTGCCGTTCGTGTCCAAGGCCACCGGCATGCCGCTGGCCAAGATCGCGGCGCGCTGCATGGCCGGCAAGACCCTGGCCGAGCAGGGCGCGACCAAGGAAATCGTGCCGGACTACTACTCGGTGAAGGAGGCGATCTTCCCGTTCGCCAAGTTCCAGGGCGTCGATCCGATCCTCGGCCCGGAGATGCGCTCCACCGGCGAGGTGATGGGTGTCGGCCGCACCTTCAGCGCCGCGTTCGCGCGCGCCCAGGAAGCCGGCGGCATCCGCGCCGCGCAGCCGGGCAAGGCCTTCGTGTCGGTCCGCGACCCGGACAAGAAGCGCGTGCTGCCGGTGGCCCAGGCCCTGGTCGAGCGTGGCTTCACCCTGGTGGCGACCCGTGGCACCGGCGCCTGGCTGAAGCAGCACGGCCTGGAATGCGAGATCGTCAACAAGGTGGTCGAAGGCCGCCCGCACATCGTCGACTCGATCAAGAACGGCGAGATCTCCTACATCGTCAACACGACCGAAGGCCGCGCGGCGATCTCCGATTCGTTCTCGATCCGGCGCGAGGCGCTGCAGCAGCGCGTCACCTATTCGACCACCATCGCCGGCGCCAAGGCGCTGGTGCAGTCGCTGGAATTCCGCGGCACCGGCCCGGTCTGGTCGCTGCAGGAACTGCACAAGGAGCTGCAGGCATGAGGGCACCGATGACGCTGAAGGGCGCCCAGCGCCTGCGTGAGGAGCTCGATCACCTGAAGGGCGTCAAGCGTCCGGAAGTGATCGCGGCGATCGCCGAGGCCCGAGGCCACGGCGACCTCAAGGAAAACGCCGAGTACCACGCCGCGCGCGAGCAGCAGGGCTTCATCGAAGGCCGCATCAAGCAGCTCGAGAGCGAGCTCTCGCATGCCGACCTGATCGACGTGAGCAAGCTCAACGCCGGCAGCAAGGTGGTGTTCGGCGCCAGCGTGACCCTGATCGACGTGGAAACGGACGAGGAAGTCCGTTACCAGATCGTGGGCGACCTGGAAGCCGACATCAAGCAGGGCCTGATCGCGATCTCCTCGCCGGTGGCGCGTGCGCTGATCGGCAAGGAAGAGGGCGACGCGATCGTGATCGACGCCCCGGCAGGCAAGCGCGAGTACGAGATCGGCGGCGTCGCCTACCTCGGCTGAGTCGATGACCACCCTGGTCCTGCTGCTGCCGGAGCGTGCGCGCCTGGCCGGGCCGTTGCCGGCGCCGGCCGCGGCCGCACTGGGGCGCGCCGATCGCGGGTCCGCCGCTGGCGGTGGCCGGGCCCAGCTGCAGCGGCACTTCCGCCTGCTGCCTGCGCACTGGCCTGCCGCCGCGCTGACCCGGCAGATGGATGCCGGCGATGCCGGCACCGGGTTGTGGCTGCGTGCCGATCCGGCCCATGTCGCGCCCGACCTCAACGGCGCGCGCCTGCTGGGCTGGGGCGAGGGACTGGGCCTGGACGCGGACGACGCGCAGGCGCTGCTGCCCGCGCTGCGGCCGCTGTTCGGCGATGCCGGTTTCCAGCTCGACGCCCCGCATCTGGCGCGCTGGTACCTGCGCCTGCCGTCGGGCACCACGCTGCCACCGCTGCCGGGCCCCGATGAAGCGGTCGGCACCGACCTGTTCGCGGCGATGCCGCAGGGCGGCGACCCGGTGGCGCGCCGCTGGCGTGCGCTGATGACCGACGTCCAGGTCGTGCTGCACCAGCATCCGCGCAACCGCGAACGTGCCGCGCAGGGCAAGCCGGCGATCAATGCATTGTGGTTCTGGGGCGCGGGGCAGCTGCCCGATGCGGTCCAGAGCGAGGTGCGCCATCTGCGCAGCCCCGACGCGCTGCTGCGTGCGCTGGCGGGTGCGGCGGGCATCGCGCTGGACAGCGATGCCGCAGGCGCCGCTGCATCGGCGGCGGGCGACAGCCTGATCGACCTGCGCCATCTGCGCGGGGTCGAGCCGTTCGCGACGCAGGCGCTGCTGCCGCTGCTCGACGCGCTGGCGCGCGGCGAGATCGGCCGCCTGCTGCTGGACTTCGAGGACGGCCATCTGCTGGACCTGCGCCAGGCCCAGCGGCGCTGGCGGTTCTGGCGCCGCCCGCTGCCCGACCTGGCCGGCGGATGACGGCCCGGATCGTCCGGCGCACGGCGGTGGCGCCAGAAGGGCTGTGGCCCGAATCGGTGCCGCCGCTGCTGCGCCGGCTGTACGCCGCGCGTGGCGCCGCATCGCCGGAACTGGCGCGCCCGCGCCTGGCCGGGCTGCTGCCCCCCGATGCGCTGAGCGGCCTGGACGCCGCGGTCGCGCTGCTGCGGCAGGCGATCGCGGACGATCGCCACATCCTGGTGGTCGGCGACTTCGACTGCGATGGCGCCACCGCCTGCGCGGTCGGCGTGCGCGGCCTGCGCATGCTCGGTGCGCGCCGCGTCTCGCACGCAGTGCCCAACCGCATGATCCATGGCTACGGCCTGTCGCCGGCCCTGGTCGAGGAACTGGCCGCCTTGCAGCCCGACCTGCTGCTCACCGTCGACCACGGCATCGCCTGCCACGCCGGCATCGCCGCGGCGCGCGCACGCGGCTGGCAGGTGGTGGTGACCGATCACCACCTGCCCGGGCCGCAGCTGCCGGACGCACACGCCATCGTCAACCCGAACCTGGCCGGCGATGCGTTCCCGAGCAAGGTGCTGGCCGGCGTCGGCGTGGTGTTCTACCTGCTGCTGGCGCTGCGCAGGGCGCTGCGCGAGGCGGGCATGTTCGCCGACGACGCGCCCGACCTGCAGGTGCTGCTGGACCTGGTCGCGGTCGGCACCATCGCCGACCTGGTGCCGCTGGATGCGAACAACCGCACCCTGGTCGCGGCGGGCCTGCGGCGGCTGCGCGGCGGGCAGGGCTGCATCGGCCTGCAGGCGCTGATCGCCGCCTGCGGTCGCGACCCGACGCGGCTGACCGCCGCCGACATCGGCTTCGCGGTCGGGCCGCGCTTGAACGCGGCCGGGCGCCTGGAGGACATGGCGGTCGGCATCGCCTGCCTGCTCAGCGAGGATCGCGCCGAAGCGCAGGAACTGGCCGCGATGCTCGACCGGATCAATGCCGAGCGACGCGCCGTGCAGCAGGACATGACCGATGCCGCCGAGGCCGCGATCGGGCGGGCGATGCTGGGCGAGGACGCACTGCAGCGTCCGCTGGCGCCGTGCCTGTTCGACCCCGACTGGCATCCGGGCGTGATCGGTCTGGTCGCCTCGAAGATGAAGGAGCGCCTGCACCGGCCGGTGCTCGCCTTCGCGCCGGCCGAACCCGGCAGCACCCTGCTGCGCGGCTCGGCGCGCTCGATCCCGGGATTCCACATCCGCGATGCGCTGGCCGCGGTGGACAGCGCGCATCCGGGCCTGATCCCGCGTTTCGGCGGGCATGCGATGGCGGCCGGCCTCAGCCTGGACCTGGCGCAGTTGCCCGCGTTCGAACAGGCATGGCAGGCGCATGCGGCGCAGATGCTGGACGCGACCCTGCTGCAGGCCGAGCTGCTGAGCGACGGCGAACTGCTGCCGCGCGAACTCGACCGGTTCCACGCCGAGGCGCTGCGCGACGGCGGACCGTGGGGGCAGGGCTTCGCCGAGCCGCTGTTCGACGGGCATTTCGAGGTGCTGGAGTGGCGCACCGTCGGCGAGCGCCACCTGAAACTGAGCCTGCGCCACCCCGAGCGCCGCGAGCCGCTGGCCGCGATCCACTTCGGTGGCTGGCGCGGGACGCCGCCGGCGCGGCACCTGCACCTGGCCTATCGGCTGACGCCGGACGATTACCGTGGCGGTGCGGCGATCCAGCTGGTGGTCGAGCAGGCGCTGCCGGCGTAGGCACGCCGCGCCGCTGCCGCGTCAGCGCACGACGTCGGCGACGCGGGTCGGCAGGGTCCAGGCGCCACCGGCGGTGATGCCGCGGCACATGCCGGACGTCGATTCCACGGTCTGAACGAACACCTGTCCGTCCCAGACCCATTCGCCGTTCCAGTAGCAGTCGCCGAGGCCGCGTCCCTTCTGCGCGCCATGCAGCTGGCCGTCCTCGTAATCGAGGGCGTTGCTCGTCACCAGCCGCGCCGGGTACGGCGCGCGGTCCTGCACGATCCAGTAGCCGACCCCCATGTTGTAGGCCGCCATCCAGCACTCGGTCGCGACCAGCACGCGGGTGTCGTCCAGGCGTGCGACCACCTCCAGCGGTTTCTCGTCCTCATCCGGATCCAGGCTCAGGCATTCCTGGTCCGGGCCGAGGCTGGCACGCAGCGCCTGGCGCAGCGCGGACAGCGCGGCCAGGCGCGCGTCGTCCGCATGCAGGGCGGGCAGGGGCGCGATGCGCACGCGCGGCATCGCGGCAGCCGGCAGCACGCCGGTCTCGTCGCGTGTGCCCACGCGTGCGAGCGCACCGACGGTGCCGACCCGGCCCTGGAATTCGTCCATCTTCAGCAGCACCGCCGCGGCACCGCGATCGGACAGCGGCCAGCGGCTGCCGGTGGCGTCGACGAAGACGATGCTGCTGTCGCGGCGCAGGGCCGCCAGCAGGGCCTGTACCTGCGCGGCGGCCAGGTCGACGAGGTCGGCATCCTGGCCTGGCGCGACCGGCAGCGCACCGAGATCGCGGCCATCGATGCGCAGGTGGACCGTCGGTGTCGGCAATGTCGCCTCGTACCAGTCCGCGAAGCGCACCTGGCCGGTCACGGCCTGGCGTGGGCCTGCCTGGCGCGTGAACAGGATCGAGGCGGTGCCATCGGATGCTTCGCCACGCCACGCATCGGCGGTGTAGCCGGCGGCACGGCAGGTGCGGGTGTTGTCGCAGGCCACTTCCCAGTCGTGGTGGCTGAAGTGCAGGCCCGCCACCGGGGTGGAAGCCAGCGCGCCGGCGTGCAGGAGCAGGCCGGACACGATCAGCGGAAGCGGCTGGAAAAATGCTGGCATGGAGGCGCCCGGTCCGTGATGCGAAGGGCCGCATCTTGCGCTGGCGCGCCATGCGCGTCCATCGTCCACGCGCCTTGCAGCAGACGCGTGTCCGGGTTCAGAACTGCGCGCCGGCCGCTTCCAGGCTGCGCGTGCGCAGGCGTTCGGGATCGCGTGGATGGCGGGAGAACACGTCGACGATGCCTGCCGCCGCTTCCGGGAATTCGAGCACGGCCTCGGCGGTGGCGTCGTCGGGCAGGCGCGCGCCCCAGTAGGCGACCCAGGCATTGCGGTGTTCCTTCGCGGCATACAGGGCGCGGTCGGCCATGCGCATCGCGTAGTCCCAGCGCCGCGCCGCGTGGCCTTCGGGCGCTTCGTCGAAGAACGGGATCGGCGCCAGGCCCAGCGACACGGTCAGCGGCCGGCGCGCCTCGCCGGTCTCGAACGCGTAGGCCATGGCGTCGCACAGGCGGGTGGCCATGCTGCGCGCCTCGGTGGCGTCCATGTCCGGGCAGGCGACCAGGAATTCCTCGCCGCCCCAGCGCGCGACCAGGTCGCCCGGACGGCAGGCGGACTTCAGGCGGGCGGACATCTCGACCAGCACGCGGTCGCCGCTGTGATGGCCGTAGGTGTCGTTGATGTGCTTGAAGTGGTCGATGTCGATCAGGAACAGCACGTGGCGGGCATCGTCCCGGCAGCGCTGCGCGGCCAGCGCGTTCAGCGCCTGCGTGGCGGCATGGCGGTTGGACAGGCCGGTCAGCGCATCGTGCTCGCTGAGCTGGCGCAGCTGGCGATGGCGGCGACGCTGCAGCAGCCCGAACGCGACCGCGCCGCCTGCCAGCAGCACCGCCAAGGCCACGCCGACCACGCGCAGCACCCGTGCCTTCTCGTCGTTCAGCGAACGGATGCGTTCTTCGTAGCGCATCCGCTCCAGTTCGCGCTGCGAGCTCGCGTCCTGGCTGCGCGCCTGCAGTTCGGCCAGCAGGTCCAGGCGCTGCAGGCGCAGCGCATCGAGCTTCATCGCGTGCATGCGGTCGGTGTAGTCCAGCGCCTGCCCGGTGTCGCCGAGTGCGGTGTGCGCGTCGATCAGCGCCTGCATCGCCTGATAGGTTTCCTGCGGGCTGTGCGCGGAGCTGGCCAGTGCGAAGCCGCGTTGCGCACTGAGCAGCGCCTGCTCCTTCTGCCCGGCTTCGCGCTGCAGGTAGGAGAGGCGGGCCAGGGTGACGCCTTCGCCGGCCGGGTCGGGCAGGGCGGCCTGCTCCTCGCGCAGGCGCTCCAGCGCGTCCAGCGTTCCGGCCAGTCCCTGTTCGCGCTTGAGCGCCAGCAGGGCGCTGTGCACGCGCCGCGCGATCAGCGTCTCGCCACGTTCGGGCATGGCCGCGGCGGCCTCTTCGAGGGCGGCCAGTGCGGCGGCCGGGTCGTCCAGGCGCATCTGGTTGATGGCGAAGTTGTAGAGCGCAGGGGCGTTGAGCTGCCCGATCGAACGGCTCAGCTGCAGGGCCTGGCGGAAGTAGCGGTCGGCGGCCTGCGGTGCGTCGAGGTAATCGGCATGGATCAGGCCGATGTTGTTGAGCGTGCTGGCCTGGGCGAGCACGGCATCGGTGTCGCCGATGCTGTCGCCGACCGCCACGGTCTGCGCATAGACCTGTTCGGCACGGTAGATCAGGCCGGCACCGTGCAGGATGCGGCCCAGGTTGGACAGCGCGCGCATGCGGTAGGCGGGCGGCAGTTCCGGATGGGCGGCCAGGTCCGACTCGATCCGGTCGGCGACCGCTGCCGCGCGGTCGTTGTCCCCGGCCAGGTTGGCGGCCACGCCCTGGCAGCTGAGCAGCTTGATCCGGCGCTCGATGTGCAGCGCCTGGTCCTCGAGCAGCGACTCGGCCAGTTCCAGGGCCTGCTGCGGACGGCTGGCGCGCAGTTCGAAGCAGCGGTCGATCTGCGCATCCAGGTCCGTCGCTGGCGCCGCGGCGTGTCGGTCGGCGGTCGTGGCCGTGCCGGCCGGCATCGCGAGCGCAGGCGCGGACATCGCCGCCAGGAGCAGCAGCGCGCGGTGCAGCGGATGGAAGGTCCGGTGGTGCATGGCGGAAAACGGATGGCGTTGCAGGGTCCATGCAAATTCCATGCCGCGGGGCGGGTCCGGCGCTTGGCGGCGCCGGCGTGGGCGGTGTCTGGTCGGTGCCGGGAGCTGCCGTGGATGCATGGCAGCGACGCTGTCGAGGAGGGGATAGCTGTCGAGAAGACGACGCCGGCAAGAAGCCGATGCTCCCGTTCGCCCGGAGCCCCGGGAATCGGCCAGCGGGCGCTTCACCGGCGAGCTGGTGGCATGTGGCGTACGTCGGCACCGCGTGGAGGAAAGCGCTGCGCGGCCTGGTGGTTCGCGCGTTCACGCGCCTGGACAGCCCCGGCCGGCGTGGCGACCGGGCAGGCGCGGCTCACCCCGTCGCGCTCCGGCTGAGCCGGTTTCGTGAGTGCCTGCACTACCCCCGCGTCAGCCTGGCGATGGGCGAGCCCGGGCGGCGGCCGGGAGTCGCGCCGCCCGGGGATGCGCCGCGCGCGGGTCAGTCCCGATGCGACACGGCGCAGGTGGCCGGCGCAGGCGCGTACAGCCGCAGCACCCGGCAGGCCGCGACGCCCAGCACGAACACCAGGGCGGTGCCGAGACCGGCGAACAGCAGTTCGACCGGATGGCCGTCCGGCCAGCCGCCCGCCTCGTACAGCAGATCGGCCAGCGCGATCACGGCGTAACCGATCGCCAGCACGCAGAGGCCGCGCAGTGCACGCCGCCACCCGCCAGCGGCGTCGTCCGGATAGCCGGCGCGTTCGAACACGGCGATGCACAGCAGCGCGCCCATGACGTAACCGCTGCTGCCGGGCGGTGGCATGTCCAGCGTCAACGACAGCCCGATCAGCGTGGCGGCCACTGCGAGCATCGGCGCCCAGCGGCCGGGCCGGCCATCACTGGACAGGCGTTTCATCCACGTGGCCACGCACCAGGCACCCAGTAGCCCGACCAGCAGGCCGCCGAGGACATCCGCCAGGAAATGCCGCCCCAGGTACATGCGCGACAGGCCCATCAGCAGTGCGAACACGACGGCGGCTGCGATCCAGCGCCGGCGTGCGCCGCCGAAACCCAGCGCCAGCGCCAGCGCCAGGGCGAACGCCGCCGCCGCGCTGGTGTGGCCGCTGATGAAACCGAAGTCCGGCGCCGCTCTCGCGCGTGCCGCGGCGATGGCCTCGGCCGTTGGCAGGGCGAAAAAACCCTGCGCTCCGCCAGCGTCGACCAGATGCCGGCCGCTGCGCTGCTTGTCCAGCACCCGTGCATCGACTTCGCTCGGCCGCGGCAGGCCGAAGCCGTCCTTGGCCAGGTCGGTGAGCGCACCGACCAAGGCCATCGCCAGCAGCAGGCCCAGCGCCGGGCGCAGCCGGCCGGCGAACGCCAGCAGCAGGACCAGCGGCGTGTACAGCCAGCCTTCGCCCAGCCAGCTGAGCACGGTCATCAGGTCGAAGAACCAGCCGGCCTTGAAGGCCTGCAGCCAGAGGATCGGTTCAACCTCGAACATCGGAGCGTTCCTGTGCGTGGAAAGGAAGCGTAGGCGACGTCGGCCCCAGCCCGAACAGCGGCCGCAGCCAGCCGACGCGGCGGATCAGTTCGTAGGCTGCAAAGCACAGGGCGAAGGTCGCCAGCACCAGCAGCGGGCCTTCGAGCAGCGGCGGCAGCGCGGCCGGCTGCAGGGTGTAGGCCAGGGTCACGGTGACGGTCTGGTGCAGGATGTAGACCGGGAACACCGCCGGCACCAGATAACGCAGGACAGGCCCATCGCCAGGGGCGAGCCGGCGGGCAAAGCCGAGCACGGCCACGATCGCGCCCCACTGGTCCGCGCCCCAGACCAGGCGCATCGACTGGCGCAGCCACTCCGGCGGGGTCGTATCGGCGAACGCATGGAAGTAGCCGATCAGCGCGCCCCAGCCCGCCAGCCACAGCAGCAGGGCCGGCCAGCGCAGGCGCTCGATCGCGTCCCAGCCCGGCGCATGGCGGGCGACCAGGAAGCCGAGCAGGAACACGCCGAAGTACTGGGTGTGGTTGTACCAGTCGTCGACCAGCGCATGGGTCGAGGGAAAGGCGCCGATCAGCAGGACCCGGGCCAGACCCAGCAGCAGGGCAGGCCAGACCAGCATGCCCCAGCCGCCGAGCGCGCGTTCCAGCAGGTGGCGGCCTGCATCCAGCACGGGCCGGGCGAAGCGCCACAGCAGCCACAGCGCCAGCGTGTAGACCCACAGGTACGCGACGAACCACAGGTGGTTCCAGGTCGGCAGCACCAGGCATCCGTTGATGTCGCAGAAGCTGCCGTCGCCTTGCAGGTAGCGCCACCAGAACGCCAGGTAGCCTGCGTGCCAGCCGCCGGGATACTGCGAGTCCAGCAGTTCGTAGTACGACTGCGGCGGCACGATCACCAGCATGCCGAACACCAGCGGCAGCAGCAGTCGCCAGGACCGCGCACCGATGAAGCGGGGGCGCCGCCCGCCGGTCGCCGCGCGTTCGGCCTTGCCCAGCAGGAACGCCGTGGCCACGCCCGACACCAGGAACAGCAGCGACAGCCGCCATGGCGCGCTCAGCAGCATCAGCGGTTCCAGCGCGGTAACCGGCTGCGGGCTGTTCACGTGCCAGTCCCAGCTCACGTAATACATGCCGACGTGATACAGCACCAGCAGCCCGAAGGCGCAGACGCGGACCCAGTCGAGATCGTGGCGGCGTTGCATGGGATGGGGCGCTCCAGCGTTGATTGCGGCCAGCGTGGGCGTTGGCCCGGCATCGGCACCAGCGGCAGGGGACGGCTGGCGGGATGGCCGGGACGAAGTGCGGAGCGCGGTGACCGATGCGGCGGCCCGATGGGCGCAGCGGGCGCCGCGTCGCGCGTGCCACCTGCGGCGGCAGGTGGGCGATGCCGGCGGACCGGGCTTGCGGCGTCATCCGGATGCCTGGACGACGGCGGACAGGCCGGTGCGGAGAGGTCGCACCCGGAGCCGCGGGCCGAAGGAATGTGGACCGGCCTGTCGCGGCCTCCGCATGCGGCGTCATGCACGACGGGGACGCGTGGCGGTTCCGGTGGGACGAAGCGCAGGGGGCTGTGACCGATGGGACGGGGGCGCGATGGAGGCCGCGTCCTAGAATGGGGCGATGCATACCCGCGCGAACTCGATGCCGTACGAGCGCTATCTGCCCTGGAAGCCCTGGGTCGACGTCGGTTTCTGGCTGCTGATGATCGGCGGCAACTGCCTCGCCAACGGCATCACCACGCTGATGGATTTCCGGCGCGGCGATTCGGCCATCCTGGCATGGGAGCCGTTTCTCTGGGAGGCCAGCAGTGCCGTGGTCTGGCTGCTGATCCTGCCCGGCATGGCCTGGTTCACCGCCCGGTATCCGTTCCAGTGGGGCCGCTGGGGGCGGCAGCTGTCGCGCTATCTGGCGGCCAGCGTGGTGGTCTGCCTGGTCCACGTGCTGCTGATGGTCGCGATGCGCAAGGCGGTCTATGCGACCCAGGGCATGGAGTACGACTTCGGCTCGTGGCCGCGCGAGCTGGCCTACGAGTACCTGAAGGACATCCGCAGCTTCGCCTACATCGTGCTGTTCATCGAGGTCTACCGGTCACTGCTGCGGCGCTGGCAGGGCGAGGCCAGCCTGCTGGGAGAGCCCGATGAAGGCCCGCCTGTCGAGCCGATCGAGCGCCCCGAGCGCTTCCTGGTGCGCAAGCTGGGCCGCGAGTTCCTGGTCGCGGCCGACGACATCGAATGGCTGCAGGCCTCGGGCAACTACGTGAACCTGCGCGTGCGCGGCCACGACTATCCACTGCGCAGCACCATCGCCGGCATCGAGGCGCGGCTGGACCCGCAGTGCTTCGTGCGGGTCCACCGCAGCTACATCGTCAACCTCGACCAGGTCGCCTCGATCGAGCCGGTCGACAGTGGCGAGGCGCGCCTGCACATGAAGGATGGCGGCGCCGTGCCCTGCAGTCGCCGCTACCGGCAGGCGCTGCGCGGCCGGATCGACGGCGGCGAATGAGCCTGAAGGCCGGCGCGGGGCACGCCGGCGGTGCAGGGCGCCCGCTCAGGGCAGGACCGGCTGCAGGCCCACGCCGAGCCGGTTCCAGGCGTTGATCGTGGCGATGCCCATCGTCAGCTCGGCGATGCCCTGTTCGTCGAAGTGTCCGCCCAGCGCGTCGTAGGCGGCATCGGCCGGCGCGCCGGCGGGCAGGGTGGTCAGCTGTTCGGCCCAGGCCAGTGCGGCGCCTTCGCGGGCGTCGAAGAAACGGCTGTCGCGCCAGCCGGCGACCGTGTCCAGCTTGCGCTGCTCCACACCTGCCTTGCGCAGCGCGGTGCTGTGCATGTCCAGGCAGAACGCGCAGCCGTTGATCTGCGACACCCGCAGGAAGACCAGTTCCAGCAGTTCCTTGCCCAGCGTGCCGTTGTGCAGCGCCATGCTGGTGGCGTACAGGCCCTTGAAGGCCTCGGGCAGGTACTTGGGATAGTCGACGCGGTGGAACGTCATGCTCATGGCGGTGCTTCCGTGACGGCCACGGTGGCCGCCTTCACGACCAGGACGGGGCGGCAGCCGGCGCTGTGACAGGGGAAGCCACGATCGTGCCGCCGGCGGCGCCGAGCTTGTCCGGGTTGGCCACGGTGAGCAGTTCGAGGATGCGTTCGCCGTCGCTGACCGCGACCATCACGCCGAGCAGGACGCCGTCGCGGTAGCGCAGGATCGCCGGCTCGCCGTTGACCATGCCCATCCGCCATTCCAGCAGGGGATCGTGGCGGCGCCAGACCGCCCAGAACAGGCGGCCGATGCGCTCGGCGCCAAGCAGCGGACGCCGTACCGCCACGGCCTTGCCGCCGCCGTCGGACACCAGGCGCGCGTCCGCATGCAGCAGCGCACCGATCGCGTCGCGGTCGCCGTTGCGTGCGGCGTGCATGAAGCGCTCGAGCAGGCTGCGGTGCTGGTCGGGCCGGACCTTGAAGCGCGGGCGGCCGGCTTCAAGCCGCTGTTTCGCCCGGTGCACCATCTGTCGGCAGTTGGCCTCGCTCTGTTCCAGCAGTGGCGCGATCTGCGCGTAGTCGTAGTCGAAGGCTTCGTTCAGCAGCCAGGCGGCGCGCTCTTCCGGGCCGAGCCGTTCGAGCATGGCCAGGAACGCCAGCGAGACCTGCTGGACCCGTTCGGTCGCCTGCGCCGGGTCCGGGCTTTCGTCGATCCGCTCGGGCTCGGGCAGCCACGGGCCGATATAGGCCTCGCGCTGGCTGCGCGCCGCGCGCAGCCGGTCGATGCCGAGCCGGGTGGTGGTGGTGACCAGCCAGGCTTCCGGATCGCGGATGTCGCTGTGGTCGGCCTGGTGCCAGCGCAGCCAGGCATCCTGGACCACATCCTCGGCGTCGCTGCGGCTGCCAAGCAGGCGGTAGGCCAGGGCCGACAGGCGCGGGCGGTGGGTCTGGAAGGTGTCGGTGGCGTTCATGCAGACCAGGACGGAACAGCGCGTGCCGTTGTGACAGCCGGGGCAGGGCGTTCACTTTGCCCTAAAATGGGCCGGTTCCCCGCCAGCTCCAGAGCCAGCCGTGACTTCGATCAAGCAGGAAGACCTCATCCAGTCCGTCGCCGACGCACTGCAGTACATCAGCTATTACCACCCGGTCGACTACATCAAGAGCCTGACCGCCGCCTACGAGCGCGAGGAGTCGCCGGCCGCGAAGGACGCGATGGCGCAGATCCTGATCAATTCGCGGATGTGCGCCGAGGGCCACCGCCCGATCTGCCAGGACACCGGCATCGTCACCGTGTTCCTCGAAGTGGGCATGGACGTGCGCTGGGAAGGCTTCACCGGCTCGCTGGAGGACGCGGTCAACGAAGGCGTGCGCCGCGCCTACAACCATCCGGACAACAAGCTGCGCGCCAGCGTGCTGGCCGACCCGGCCGGCAAGCGCCAGAACACGAAGGACAACACCCCGGCGGTGATCAACGTCAAGATCGTTCCGGGCGACACGCTGGACGTGATCGTCGCGGCCAAGGGCGGCGGCTCGGAGGCCAAGTCCAAGTTCGCCATGCTCAACCCGTCCGACTCCATCGTCGACTGGGTGCTGAAGACCGTGCCGACCATGGGCGCCGGCTGGTGCCCGCCGGGCATGCTCGGCATCGGCATCGGCGGCACCGCCGAGAAGGCGATGCTGCTGGCCAAGGAATCGTTGATGGAGCACATCGACATCCAGGAGCTGATCGCGCGCGGCCCGTCCAACCGGATCGAGGAACTGCGCATCGAGCTGTACGAGAAGGTCAACGCGCTGGGCATCGGCGCGCAGGGCCTGGGCGGCCTGAGCACCGTGCTCGACATCAAGATCAAGGATTACCCGACCCACGCGGCCAACCTGCCGGTGGCGCTGATCCCCAACTGCGCGGCCACCCGCCATGCGCACTTCACGATGGACGGCAGCGGCCCGGTGGCGCTGGAGCCGCCGTCGCTGGAAGACTGGCCGAAGCTGACCTACAACCCGCAGAACGCGCGCCGCGTCGACCTGGACACGATCACGCCGGAACAGGTGACCACGTTCAAGCCGGGCGAGGTGCTGCTGCTCAACGGCAAGCTGCTGACCGGCCGCGACGCCGCGCACAAGCGCATGATCGACATGCTCAACAAGGGCGAGAAACTCCCGGTCGATTTCACCAACCGCTTCATCTACTACGTCGGCCCGGTCGACCCGGTCGGCGACGAAGTGGTGGGCCCGGCGGGCCCGACCACCGCCACCCGCATGGACAAGTTCACCCGGCAGATGCTGGAGCAGACCGGCCTGCTCGGCATGGTCGGCAAGTCCGAGCGCGGCGACGCGGCGATCGACGCGATCCGCGACAACAAGGCGGTCTACCTGATGGCGGTCGGCGGCTCGGCCTATTTGGTCTCCAAGGCGATCAAGGCCAGCCGGGTGCTGGCGTTCGAGGACCTGGGCATGGAGGCGATCTACGAGTTCGAGGTCAAGGACATGCCGGTGACCGTGGCGGTCGATTCCAGCGGCGAGTCGGTGCACAAGACCGGCCCGCGCGAATGGCAGGCGAGGATCGGCAAGATTCCGGTCGTGCTCGCCTGATCCAGTGCAGCATCCAGAAGCCGGCCACGCGCCGGCTTCTTCGTTTCTCCACCTGATCCAGGAGTGTTCCGATGTCCGTCGTTCTCTATGGTTCCGCGAGCACCGCCTCACTGGTCGTGCACTGGCTGCTGATCGAGCTGGACATCGCGCATACGCTGCACCTGCTCGACTTCGACAGCCAGCAGCAGAAATCGGCCGAATACCTGGCGCTGAATCCGCAGGGCCGGGTGCCGACGCTGGTGATCGACGGGCAGGTGCTGACCGAATCGGCCGCCATCGCGATGCACCTGGCCGACCTGCATCCGCAGGCCGCGCTGGCGCCCGCGCCGGGTACGCCGGCGCGTGGCGACTACTACCGCTGGCTGTGCTTCGGCGTCTACACGCTGATGCCGGCCTACCGCGCCTGGTTCTACCCGGACGAGCCGGCCGGCGCCGAGCACGTCGACGCGGTCAAGGAACGCGCCCGCGTGCGGATCGAGGCCGCCTGGCAGCAGGTCGCCGACCACCTTGCCGCGCATGGTCCCTACCTGCTCGGCGAGCAGGTGTCGGCGGCCGATTTCGTGCTGACCATGCTGATGCGCTGGTCGCGCAACATGCCGCGCCCGACCGATGCCTGGCCGGTGCTGCAGGCGTACGCGCGGCGGATGAAGGAGCGTCCCGCCTACCAGGAAACCTGCCGCCGCGAGGGCATCACCGACTGGCTGTGATGGCCTGAGGCCGCCGATACGCGTCATCGCTGGCCACGGCGCTGTCGATGGAATGCGTGGCACCCAGGCAGGACGCATGCGGGACCGCACGTCGTGTCGGTCCCGGGCCGGCCGCTCCCGCCGCACCCCATCGCGCCCGGATCGGCCGGGCGCAGCCGGTGCGCGTGGAGCGGCCTCTCAGTCGACGAAGTCGTCGTACTTGCGGCTGCGCTGCTGGAACGGCATGAGGTGCTGGCGCAGGATGCCGCGCGGCACCGTTTCCAGCTTCATGACCCCGTATTCCTCGGGCCAGTCTTCCTGCTTCGGCGGCAGTTTGAAGGTGCCCATCAGCATGTCCACCAGCGGCAGGTGGATCGCATAGTTCACGTCGATGTAGTCCCGGTGCCGGGCGTGGTGCCAGTGGTGGTAGCGCGGCAGCACCAGCAGGTACTCCAGCCAGCCGAAGCGGACCCCGATGTTGGCGTGGGCGACCACGGCCTGCAGGCCGACCAGGATCACGTAGGCGTTGACCGCCGGCGCCGAGAAGCCCAGCACCAGCAACGGCAGCAGGACCGCGCTGCGGGTCAGCACGATCTCGACGAAGTGGATGCGCGAGCCGGCCAGCCAGTCCAGTTCGCGGCTTGAGTGATGCACCGCGTGGAAGCGCCAGAGCCAGGGAATGTTGTGGTACGCGCGATGCAGCAGCGCCTGGGCCAGGTCGGCCACGAACACCGCGATCAGGAACTGGGCCCACACCGGCAGCGACTGGATCGCGCCCTTCAGGGCGGGGAAGACCGCAAGCCCGGCGATCGTCGAGGTCGAGGCGGTGACCAGGATCAGGATGAACTGGACCAGCACGTGGCTCATGAAGAAGTACGCCACGTCGGTGCGCCAGCCGCTGCGCATCGGCGATACGCGCCGCCTGCCCAGATAGTGCTCCAGCGGCACGAACACCAGCGCCGAGAAGAACAGCGAGATCACGAACCAGTCCAGCCCGAGCGAGTAGGGCGTGGCGCCGATCGCGTCGAACTGCACGTTGGTGCCGCCGAACAGCACCGCCAGGGTCGCGCCGCCGACGCCGATCATGGCGATGCGCTTGTTGCGGTCGCGCAGGATCGCCAGCGTGCCCATCACGAACGCGGCGACCAGGCCGAGCAGCAGCAGGTGGCGCGCGAACTGCTCGCTGTAGACCGCGCGGAATTCCTTGCTGGTCAGCAGGTCGGGAAAGTGGAAGCAGGCGACCGCGAACACGCTCAGCAGGCCGAGCAGGGCCGAACCGTAGGCGAAGAACGAACGGCGCGGGCGGGGCGACAGGGTCTGCATGGAACGTCCTTGTGGAATGCGTCAGGCGTTGCCGGAACGGGATGCGACGCGCTGGCCGGCCGCATCGACCACGGCCTCGCCATCCTCCTTGGTGAAGGCGCCGCGCTGCGGCTGCGGCAGGAGTTCCAGCACCTGTTCCGACGGGCGGCACAGGCGGCTGCCCAGCGCGGTCTCGACGATCGGGCGGTTGATCAGGATCGGGTGCGCCAGCATCGCCTCGACCAGGCCGGCGTCGTCGGCCCGTGCCAGGTCCAGTTCGGCGTACACCGGTTCCTTGCTGCGGACCAGGTCGCGCACCGGGGTGCCCAGGCGCGCGATCAGGGCCAGCAGCGCGTCGCGGTCGGGCGGGGTCTTCAGGTATTCGATCACCTGCGGCTCGATGCCGGCGTTGCGGATCAGGCCGAGCGTGTTGCGCGAGGTACCGCAGCGCGGGTTGTGCCACAGGGTGACGCCCGCCATCAGAACCACTCCAGCAGCGACAGGCCGACGCCGACGTAGGTGGCCTTGTGGTTGTAGTCGATCATGCTCTCGCCGTAGCCGTCGAACACCTGCACGCGGCCGCGCAGCATGTTGTTGATCGGGAAGCCCCAGTCCAGCTGCAGCGAACCGTGCGCACGGTCGCCGCTGCGCAGCGAGTGACGCGCGGTCAGCGCCAGTTCGTGGCCGTTGCGGTTGTACACCACCATTGCGTCGCCGCGGCCGATGTAGTCCTCGATGTCCGGGTTGTTGTCGTCGCGCTCGCTTTCGGAGATCCGGTACCAGGGGCGCAGCACCAGCGCCCAGTTGTCGCGGTCCATGCCGACGCTGAGGATGACCCGGTTCCAGCTGCGCGACAGCGGGTCGCTGCGGCCGTTGGACTGGTGGTTCAGGCTCAGGCCCGTCATCCGCCCCTTCCAGCCGAACAGGCTGTAGTTGTTGCGGAACACCAGCATCGCCTCGGGTTCGTAGTTGGTCTCGCGGAACGGACGCGAGGCCTCGGTGTTGTAGGCCTGCCAGCGCGAACTCTGGGTGTAGCCCAGCCAGACATCGCCGTTGTCGCCGAACAGGTCCTCGGCCACCTTGGTCTTGAAGCTGAGCTGGAACTTCAGCTCGGTCGACTCCAGCGCCTCGGGCGTGGTCACCGTGTTGGCCGGGTTGGGCGAGCGCGGCGCCTGGTTGACGTCGCTGGTCCAGAACGCCGGCAGCAGGTAGACCGGCTTGTAGGCGCGCAGCTGGAACCGGCCGAGCTTGGAGTCCTTGGCCAGTTCCCAGCGGCTGTCGAGCAGCGAACCGCGCCCGGCATTGGCGATGGCGTCGCGGTACAGGTCGTCGCGGCGGAACAGTTCGCTGGTCCGCGCGCGGGCGCGTTCGGTCAGGCCGGCGTCCGCGGGCAGCGTGGCGGCGCGCGCCTGGGCGCGTTCGCTCTCGGCGCGCCGTTCGGCGTCCAGGGCGGCCTCGTCGGCCTGCGCGGTGGCGGCGGGGGTATAGCCATGGACGGCGTCGTAGCAGGCCAGGCGCTGCGCGTCGGAGTTCAGCCCGACGCAGGCATCGGCCGACTGCGGACGCGCCAGGATTTCCTGTGCGGCCAGTGGCAGGGCGGGCAGGGCCAGCAGCAGGCAGGCGACCGGCGCGGACAGGTGGCCGTGGAGGCGGGAGTGTCGATTCATGGGGGCCTTCATAGGAACCAGGCGAGGACGAACAGGCCGAGCATGGCGAAGGCCAGCGCAAGCTTCAACACCACCCCCAGCAGCATTCCCAGCCAGGAGGCGATCCCGACCCGGGTGGCCCTGCGCAGCTCACGGGTATGCCAGAGCTCGCCCAGCAAGGCGCCGACGAACGGCCCCAGCAGCAGTCCCAGCGGGCCGAACCACAGGCCGGCGAACGCGCCCAGCGCCGCGCCCCAGACCGCCATCGGCCCGGCACCGACGCGCTTGGCGCCGGCGGCGCTGGCAAGGAAGTCGGCCACGACCGAAAGCACCGTCAGGGCGCCGAGCAGGACCAGGGTCAGCGCCCCGATCCGCTCGAAATCGCCGGCCCAGGCCGCGATCAGCATGCCGACGAAGACCAGCGGCAGGCCCGGCAGCGCGGGAAGAATGACCCCCGCCAGGCCGACCAGGACCAGCAAGCCGGCCAGCAGGTACCACACGGTCTGCAGGGTCTGTGGATCCATCGGGAGGTTCCGTCCACCCGGAGATCGGGCAAGTCCTTGCCATGATTGCATTTACCCGGGGCCGGGGGTAATTTTGGGCCGCTGCGCTTGACAAGGTCTTCGTGAACTGGTCCCGGATGTGGCACAGGTCCGGGCGCTTCGGCCCGATGCTGATCGCGTACTCCTTGGCAAACCAGCCGCCGCGGCAACGGCGTATCACCACCACCCCAGAAGAGTTCGAGGAGTCAGCAGGAATGGCAGAGCGCGAAGTCGGCACCGTCAAGTGGTTCAACGATGCCAAGGGATTTGGATTCATCAGCCGCGAGAATGGCGAGGACGTGTTCGTCCACTTCCGCGCCATCGAAATGCAGGGTTTCAAGAGCCTGAAGGAAGGACAGAAGGTGAGTTTCACCGTCGTCCAGGGCCAGAAGGGCCTGCAGGCGGACGCCGTCCAGGCGGCCTGAGCGGCTGGTTGTCGCTTCAACAGGTCCAGCAACGAAAACGGCCCGCGCATGCGGGCCGTTTTCTTTTCCGTACGGGCGGCAGGCCGCGCATGCGGCCTGTGCTGGTCAGCGGATCACGACCTTGTTGTTGACCACGCGCACATAGGTGTTCTCGCGGATGCCGCCCAGATCGCGCTGGTTGACCACCACGGTGCGGCCATCGTCCAGGCGCACATGGATGTTGTAGGTATCGCCGGTGGCGCGGTTCTGGATTGCATTGCCCGCCGCAGCGCCGGCGACCGCGCCGGCGACCGCCGACACGTTCTGGTTGCCCTTGCTGCCGCCGGTCCGGTCGGAGATCTCATGGCCGGCGACGGCACCGACGATGCCGCCGAGGACGGCGCCGGTCGCGCTGGGGGCGCTGCGCCCCGAGGAGATCGCATCGACCCGGGTCACGATGCCGCAGTCGGCGCAACGGGTGCTGGTCGGGTAGGACGGCGCGCTGCCGTAACCGGAATTGCCGTAGCCGTAGTTGGGAGAAGTACTGGCGCAGCCGGCGAGGGCCACGGTGGCGACGGCGGCGATACCGAGCAGACGGATCTTCATGGGCTTCTCCTTGACGCGTGATTCGAATGGTGGCGGAACCGTGATTCCGTGGGCGCATCGTGTGACGGCGCGCGTGAACAGCGCGCCAACCGGAGCGCCTTTCAACCCCCTTCCAGGCGCATCGCCTCAGAACCGGTTCATGAATCTGCCGGTGGCGTGATCCGGGCGGTCGCTCAGCGGAAGTCGCGGTGGCAGGCCAGGCAGCCTTCGGACACCTTGCCCTGCACCTCGGCCAGGGCCGCGCAGTCGCCGGGCGGGTTGGCGAGGGCGGTGTCGAGCGAGCCGCGCAGGCCACTGGCGGTGGCCGCGAAACGCGCATCGTCGCGCAGCGACGGGAAGGCGGTTTCCAGGTCGTTGGCCATTGCGCGCAGCGACTGCAGCCTGGGCAGCGCGTCGCTGACGCTGCAGCGGTTGGCATCGATTGCCTTCTTCAGCTCGCCCTGCTGCTTGGCCATCACCTGCATCAGCGCATCGGGAAAGGCATCGGTGCGCGCCTGCAACGCGCGCAGCAGCATCACCGAACACATCGCGCCGACGAACAGGCCGAGCAGGAACAGGAACAGGTAGCGACCGGCAGCGGACGGTCGGGGAGTGGGCTGGCTGACCATCGGGCGGGCTCTCGGGCGAAGTCAAACGCCCATGATAATGGAGCGCGCCGGCGTGTCCGCCTGGTCGGCGTCAGGGCAGCGCATCGGGCGCTGCGTGTTTGCGGGCGTGTGCGTGCGTTGTCGCTGACCGCCCGCGCCGCAGCGCCTAGACTATGCGGCATGCAGGATCCTCTGATCGAACGTTTCGCCGGCATCGACCGGCTGTATGGGCGCGGCGCCGTGGCGTGGCTGGCGCAGCGGCGCGTGGCCGTGGTCGGGCTTGGTGGCGTCGGTTCGTGGGTGGCCGAAGCGCTGGCGCGGTCGGCGGTCGGACGGATCGACCTGATCGATGCCGACGACCTGTGCATCTCCAACACCAACCGCCAGCTGCCTGCGGTCGCCGGCCAGTACGGGCGCAACAAGGCCGAGGCGATGGCCGAGCGCTGCCGGGCGATCAATCCCGGCATCGATGCGCGTCCCGTCGCGGCGTTCCTGACCAGCGCCACGCTGGAGGACCTGCTCGGCGGCGGCTACGACGTGGTGGTGGACGCCTTCGACAGCCTGCGCGTCAAGATCGAGACTATCGCCTGGTGCCGGCGGCGCAAGCAGCCGCTGGTCACGGTCGGCTCGGCCGGCGGCCGGACCGATCCGACCCTGGTGCGCGTGCGCGACCTGTCGCGGACCGAACAGGACGCCATGCTGGCACTGGTGCGCAAGAAGCTGCGCGGCGAGTTCGGGTTCCCGCGCAATCCGGACCGCTTCTTCGGCGTGCCGGCGGTCTACTCGCTGGAGAACGTCAAGTATCCGCAGCTCGACGGCAGCGTCTGCGGCGTGCGTCCGCAACTGGGCGCCGATGCCGCGCTGAAGCTGGACTGCGGCATGGGCCTGGGCGCCGCGACGCATGTGACCGGTGCGTTCGCGTTCGCGGCGGCCGGAAAGGCACTGGAGCTGCTGCTGAAGCCGCGGGTGGCCTAGGTTCGACGGGGTGTCCAGCCCGCTGTTCCGGCCCGGCGCCAGGCCGTTGCGTCGCGAGGCTGCGGCGATGCCTGCGTGACCCGCCTGGCACGTCGGGATGCGGCCTGCCGGGTGGCGGTCGGCGCCGGACCTACGCCGATGAGGCCACCGGCGGCAGCGCGAACAGGCGCTCGGCATTGGCCGTGGTCGCCGCGGCGATCTGCGCCGGATCCTGGTCGCGCAGGCGGGCGACGGTCTCCAGCACGGTGGCGAGCCGGGCCGGTTCGTTGCGCTGCCCACGGATGCCGGCGTCGGGCTGGTCCGGGGCGTCGGTTTCCAGCAGCAGGAAGTCCAGCGGCATCGTCGCCACCAGGGTGCGCAGCCGCTGCGCGCGTTCGTAGGTCAGCGGCCCGCCGAGGCCGATCAGGAAGCCCATGTCCCAGAGCCGGCGCGCCTGCTCCGGACTGCCGGAAAAACTGTGCACGACGCCGCGCACCGGACCGAAGCGGCGGAAGGCGGCCATCACCGCATCCACGGCCCGCCGCGCATGCACGATCAGCGGCAGGTCGTGGTCGCGCGCCAGCCGCAGCTGGCCTTCGAAGTAGGGCTGCTGGGCGGCCGGATCCAGGTCTTCCACGTAATGGTCGAGTCCGCATTCGCCGATGGCCAGCGGGCGCTCGCGTTCGATCCAGTGCGCCAGATCCAGCAGATGCGCAGGCGTGTGCTCGGACAGGAACATCGGATGCAGGCCGTAGGCCGGATACAGGCCCGCGCCTGCGCGGCAGACATCGCGCAGCTTCGGCCAGCTGGCCGCGGTGACCGCGGGAACCAGCTGCCTGCGCACGCCGGCGGCGCGCGCACGGGCGAGGACGGCATCGCGATCCACATCGAACTCGCCCGCGTCGAGGTGGCAGTGGCTGTCGACCAGCATCGGCCTACTTCCGGCGCGGCTCGAGCACCGGCGCGGGCGCGTTGCGCCGCTTCCAGTTGGCCAGCAGGAGGGTGCCCAGGCCCAGCACGATCTCGTCGACCAGCGGGATCGGGTCGGGCAGCAGCACGCTGACGGCGAAAGCCGCCGCGGTCAGCTTGAACAGGGTGGGGAAACGCAGGCGGCGCGCCCATTCCATGAACGGCAGCAGCAGGGGGCTGGGCATGATCGGGGCCTTGTCCGGTTCGACGTGGCCGCAGTATGCGACGTCCACCATGCCGTTCATCCGCCATCGGGGGAATTTCGGGGCCCTGTTCAGCTTTGCCATGATGCAATGCATCCGTCACAGCGGGATGGGCCCGCAGGGAGTCGACCATGAAACAAGCATCCACCATCCTGATCGCTGCCGGCGCTCTGCTTGTCGGCGGTATCGCGACTGCGGCCTTCATGAACAATCGCGATGGCGGGACTGCGCTGGTCGACTCGCGCGACACCGCGCAGGCGGGCGATGCGCCCCCGGCTTTCGTCGAAGACGCCACGCCGTCGCTGGAGTATGCCGACGTGCTCAAGGTCGATCCCATCACCGAAAAGGAAAAGCTCTACGCCACGGTCATCGGCACCGATCCGGTCCGTGAAACCACGACCACCAGCGTGCCGCAGGAGGTCTGCGAGGACGTGGTCGTGCAGGAACGCCTGCCCGAACGCGACGGCAATGTCGGCGGCACGGTCGCCGGTGCGGTGATCGGCGGCCTGCTCGGCAACCAGGTGGGCGGCGGCAGCGGCCGCAAGGCCGCCACGGCCGCCGGTGCGGTCGCCGGTGGCGTGATCGGCAACCAGGTCGACAAGCGTCATGTTGGTGGCCGCGTGGTCACCCGTACCGAGCGCCAGTGCCACACCGAGAACATGAGCTCCGAGTCCTCGCGCGTGACCGGCTACAACGTCACCTACCGCAACGCCGACGGCACCACCGGCACCATGCGCATGGCCAGCAAGCCCGGTACCCGCGTGGCGATGGGCAATACCGACAAGGTCATCGGCTACGACGTCACCTACCGCTACGAAGGCCAGGAGAGCACCATCCGCCTGGACGAGAAGCCCGAGGCCGATCGCCTGCCGGTGATCGACGGCAAGCTGGTGACGGCGACGACCGCCACCACCACCGAAGCGTCCGCAAGCCGCCAGTAAGGGGGTCCATGCGGGCGGCGCCATGCCGCGACCACGCGCAGAAAGGCCGGCCAAGTGCCGGCCTTTCCATGTCCGGAGCCTGCTGCGCCGACGTTTGCCGCAGTGCGCATTGCCAGCCGGTGGGGGGCGCTCGATACAATCGGCCATCCAACTTCCGGGCATGGCGATGGCACTGGTTCCGCACGATCTGTTCGATGTCCGTTCCCTGCTGACCGATGACGAGCGCGCGGTCCAGGACGCGGTGGCGCGGTTCACCGACGAACGGGTCCTGCCGATCATCGGCGATGCCTTCGACCAGGGCCGTTTCCCGCACGAACTGGTGCCGGAGATCGCCTCGCTGGGGCTGCTGGGTTCTTCGCTGCCCGAGGCATACGGCGGCGCCGGCCTCAATGCGGTCAGCTACGGCCTGATCTGCCAGGAGCTCGAACGCGGCGACAGCGGCCTGCGCAGCTTCGTCAGCGTGCAGTCCTCGCTGTGCATGTATCCGATCTTCGCCTACGGCAGCGAGGAACAGCGCCGGCGCTGGCTGCCGGACATGGCGGCGGGCAAGGTGATCGGCTGCTTCGGCCTGACCGAGCCGCACGGCGGTTCCGATCCGGCCAACATGAAGACCCACGCCAGGAAGGATGGTGGCGACTGGGTCATCAATGGCTCGAAGATGTGGATCACCAACGGCAACCTGGCCCACATCGCCATCGTCTGGGCGCAGACCGACGAGGGCATCCAGGGCTTCATCGTGGAGAAGGGCACGCCCGGTTTCAGCGCGCAGGAAATCAAGCACAAGATGAGCCTGCGCGCGTCGGTGACCTCGTCGCTGTTCTTCGACAACGTGCGCGTGCCCGACAGCAGCCGCCTGCCGGACGTGAAAGGCCTGAAGGGCCCGCTGGGCTGCCTGACCCAGGCGCGCTACGGCATCACCTGGGGGCCGGTCGGTGCGGCCATCGCGTGCCTGGACGAGGCGCTGAACTATTCGAAGGAGCGCATCCTGTTCGGCCGACCGGTCGCCGCGACCCAGAGCGCGCAGATCAAGCTGGCCGAGATGGCCCGCCGGATCACCCTGGCGCAGTTGCTGGTGCTGCAGCTGGGTAGGCTCAAGGATGCCGGCACGATGCAGCCGCAGCAGGTGTCGCTGGCCAAATGGAACAACTGCCGCATGGCGATCGACATCGCCCGCGAATGCCGCGACCTGCTCGGCGGCGCCGGCATCACCACCGAGCATTCGGCCATCCGCCATGCCTTGAATCTCGAATCGGTGATCACCTACGAAGGCACGGAAACCGTGCACCAGCTGGTGATCGGCCGCGAGCTGACCGGCATCAGCGCGTTCTGATCCGTCTTCTCGTCTTCCGTCTTCCGTCGTCTCCGCGCAGGCGGGGATCCAAGGACGTTCGCCATGTCCCTGCCGCACTTGCAGATTGAAACCGGACGCCTGTTGCTGCGCCCGCCGCAGATCGAGGATTTCGAACGCTATGCGCAGTTGCATGCGAACGAAGACGCCATGCGTTTCCTCGGCGGCCCGATCTCGCGCCATGCGGCGTGGCGCAAGTTCCTACAGATGCCTGGTGCGTGGGCCATGCAGGGCTTCGCGATGTTCTCGGTGATGCACAAGGGCGATGGCCGCTGGCTGGGCTTTCTTGGCCCGTGGTGCCCGGTGGACTGGCCGGGCAACGAAGTCGGCTATGTGTTCCATCCCGATGCCTGGGGCAACGGCTACGTGGTCGAGGCCGCTGTTGCGGCAATGGACTGGTCGTTCGATACGCTCGGTTGGGACCGTGTGATCCACTGCATCGCGCCGGGCAACCTGCCGTCGCAGAAGGTGGCGCAGCGCCTGGGCTCGACCAATGGCGGGCCGGGCCGGCTGCCCGTTCCGCTGGACGACCACGACGTGGATGTCTGGGGCCAGACGCGCGCGCAATGGCAGGAGAACCGGAAGCGCTTCGCATGACCACCGTGCATGGCTACTCGGCCTCCGGCAATTGCCACAAGCTGCGCCTGCTGCTGGAACAAGTGGGCGTGCCTTACCGCTGGGTGGAGGTGGACAGTTCCCGCGGCCAGACCCGCACGCCGCAGTACCTGGCCATGAACCCCAACGGCAAGGTGCCGATGCTGGAGCGCGAAGATGGCAGCGTGCTGGTCGAGTCGAATGCCATCCTGCACTACCTGGCCGACGGCACGCCTTTCCTGCCAGTCGATCCGTGGTCGCGGGCACAGGCGCTGTCGTGGATGTTCTTCGAGCAGTACAGCCACGAACCGTACATCGCGGTGGCACGCTTCATCTGCGGCTGGACGCCCCTGGACTCGCCGCGCCGTGCCGACCTGCCGCGCCTGCGCGAACGCGGCCACGACGCGCTTGCGGTGATGGAAAAACACCTGTCCGTGCACCCATGGTTCACCGGCGATGCCTACGGCATCGCGGACATCGCGCTGTTCGCCTATACCGATGTCGCCCATCACGGCGGCTTCGACCTGGCACCGTATCCGGTACTGCGCGACTGGCTGGCGCGCGTGCGCGCGACGCCGGGGTTCGTGCCGATGCCGCTCCCCGTACCTGACAGCGCCGCGCTGATCGCGGCGTCCACCTGAGCTGCCACCGCATGTTCGCCACTGTTCCCGATCCCATCCCGGCCCGGATGAAGGGCCTCAACCGCGCCGAGATCTGCGACCGCAACTTCATCGCATTCGTCGAGCAGTGGCAGGGACGCGCCGGCGCGGCGCCAGCGGCGGACGCACCGGTGCTGGCCGGCAGCGCGCTTGATGCGCAGGGCTTCCTCGAACTGCTGGAATCGCAGCTGGTGTCGCGCCACCTGGACCTGATGGCGCGCGTGCTGCGCGTGCAGAACAAGGTCTTCTACACCATCGGCTCCAGCGGCCACGAAGGCAACGCGATGGTCGCGCGGCTGACCCGGCACACCGATCCGGCGTTCCTGCACTACCGCAGCGGCGGCTTCATGGCCGAGCGCTTCCGCAAGCTGCCGGGCATGGATCCGGTGATGGATTCGGCCCTGAGCTTCGCCGCCAGCGCCGACGATCCGGCTTCCGGCGGCCGCCACAAGGTCTGGGGCAGCAAACCGTTGTGGGTGCTGCCGCAGACCTCGACCATCGCTTCGCACCTGCCGAAGGCGCTGGGCACCGCGCTGGCGATCGAGCAGGCGCGGCGCATCGGCCATGCGCTGCCGGTGCCGGCCGACAGCATCGCGATCTGCTCCTTCGGCGATGCCAGCGCCAACCATGCGACCGCGCAGACCGCGTTCAATGCCGCGGCCTGGACCGCGCATCAGAAGCTGCCGGCGCCGGTGCTGTTCGTCTGCGAGGACAACGGCATCGGCATCTCGGTGAAGACGCCGCAGGGCTGGATCGGCAGCCGCTTCGGCAGCATGCCGGGGCTGGATTACTTCGCGGCCGACGGGCTGGACCTGGCGGCCGGCTACGGCCAGGTGCAGGCCGCAGTGGAGCACTGCCGCCGCAGCCGCCGCCCGACCTTCCTGCATCTGCGCACCACCCGGATCATGGGACACGCCGGCACCGACTTCGAGATCGAGTGGCGCAGCATCGAGGAGCTGTGCGCGGTCGAGGCCACCGACCCGCTGCTGCGCAGCGCCGCGATCGCGCTGGCGTCCGGCCTGCTGTCGCCGGACGCGATGCTGGCCCTGTACGAGCGTACCCGCGAGCGCTGCTTCGCCGCGGCCGCCGAAGCGGACCGCCGGCCGAAGCTGACCTCGCTCGGCGAGGTGCTGGTGCCGCTGGCGCCGCATACGCCGGACGCTGTGCAGGCCGAGGCCGCGCGCGGCGCCGGGCACCTGCAGCGTGCGGCGGTGTTCGGAGGCGAGGACAGGCTGCCGGAACTGCAGCCGCCGCGGCACCTGGCGATCCAGATCAACAACGCCCTGCACGACCTGCTGGCCAAGTACCCCGAGTCGCTGCTGTTCGGCGAGGACGTCGCGCAGAAGGGCGGCGTCTACACCGTGACTAAGGGCCTGCAGAAGGCGTTCAAGGGCGCGCGCGTCTTCAACACGCTGCTGGACGAGACGATGATCCTGGGCCTGGCCCAGGGCTACGCCAACATGGGCATGCTGCCGCTGCCCGAGATCCAGTACCTGGCCTACCTGCACAACGCGGCCGACCAGCTGCGTGGCGAGGCCTGCTCGCTGCAGTTCTTCAGCAACGACCAGTACCGCAACCCGATGCTGGTGCGGATCGCGGGCCTTGGCTACCAGCGCGGTTTCGGCGGGCACTTCCACAACGACAACTCCATCACCGCGCTGCGCGACATCCCCGGGCTCGTCGTCGGCTGTCCCTCGCGCGGCGACGATGCGGCGGGCATGCTGCGCACGCTCGCGGCGCTGGTGAAGGTGGACGGCCGGGTGGCGGTGTTCCTGGAGCCGATCGCGCTGTACATGACCAAGGACCTGCACGCGGCCGGCGACGGCGGCTGGCTGTTCCCGTATCCGGAGCAGGGCGAGGCGATGGCGCTGGGCGAGGGTCGCGTCTATGCGCCCGACGCCGACGACCTGGTCGTGTTCACCTACGGCAACGGCGTGCCGATGAGCCTGCGCGCGGCGCGTGCGATCGAGGCGGCCCATGGCTGGCGCGTGCGCGTGGTCGACCTGCGCTGGCTGGTGCCGCTCAATGCGGACTTCATCGTGGAGCAGGCCCGCAGCGCGAAGCGGATCCTGATCGTCGACGAGGGCCGGCGCAGCGCCGGGGTGGGCGAGGGCGTGATCACCGCGATCGCCGAAGGCGGGTTCGCAGCACGTCCGTTCCGGCGCGTGGTCGGCGCGGACACCTACACGCCGCTGGCCGGTGCCGCGTTCCTGGTGATCCCGGGCGAGGACGACATCGTCGCGGCAGCAGGCGCGCTCGCGTCGGGTTGAACGCGGCGCCGGCTCCGCCGCGTTCCAGTCCTGCCGCCCGGCCGTGCGGCCGCGCGGCCGCGCGATCGTTCTTCACCGGATCGGTGCGTGGCCCGGTCTAGCCTTGTGGACCTGTCCCATCGCACGGAGAGGAACATGGACAAGCGCAGGATCGTGGTCTTCGTCGGCAGCCTGCGGGCGGGCTCGTACAACCGCCTGCTGGCGCGGGCGCTGGAGCGGCTGGGCGATGACCGCCTGGAGTTCGAGCATGCCGACCTGGCCGCGCTGCCGTTCTACGACCAGGATTTCGACGGCGACTATCCGCCCGCCGGCACCCGGCTGAAGGAGCAGGTGCGCGCGGCCGATGCCGTGCTGTTCGTGACCCCCGAGTACAACCGCTCGGTGCCGGGCGTGCTGAAGAACGCCATCGACGTGGCGTCGCGCCCGTACGGCGACAGCGCGTTCGCCGGCAAACCGGCTGCGGTGATCGGTGCGTCGGTGGGCGCGATCGGCACCGCGCTGGCCCAGCAGCACCTGCGCAACATCCTGTCGTACCTGGACATGGCGGTGCTGCCGCAACCGGAAGCCTACATCCACTTCAAGGACGGGCTGGTGGACGAGGATGGCCGCGTCACCCGCCAGGACACGCGCGAATTCCTCGAGGATTTCCTCGACCGCTTCGTCGAGTGGATCGTGCGCCAGGGCGATTGACGCCGGCGCGCGCGGCCTCAGCCCGGGCGCAGCTGCGCCAGCCCGTTGCGCAGGCGCTGCAACGGGCCCGGATCGGCGGGGCCGGCGTCGGTGAGCGTGGCCGCGACGGTGCGTCGGAACGGCAGCAGCCGGGCGCTGGCGCGCAGCGCGGTGCTGCGCAGCCAGCGGGCCGGGGTCGTGTCGTTGGTGTACAGCTCCACGATCGCGCGGGTGGCCTGGTACAGCGGCCAGCTGCCGTGCCGATGCCGCCGCTGGTAGCGCGCCAGCAGGCCGGCATCGCCGATGTCGCGGCCGCTGCGGGCCGCCTCCGCGGCCATGTCGGCCAGCCGTTCCACGCTGGCCAGGCCAAGGTTGAAGCCGTGCGCGGTGACCGGGTGCATGCCGACCGCCGCGTCGCCGGCCAGGGCGAAACGCGGCCCCACGAAGCGCCGCGCGTAGACGCCGACCAGCGGATACAGGTGCCGGGTACTGACCAGCTGCATCGCGCCCAGGCGGTTGCTGAAGCGGCCTGTCATCATCGTGTTGAACTGACCCTCGTCCATGGTCGCGGCCAGGCGCGCCTGCTCGCCGGTCAGGGTGAGCACCGCCGAGGCCAGGCCTTCCTCCAGCGGCAGCAGGGCCAGGGTCTGGCCGTGGCCGAACCATTCCCAGGCCGTGCCCTCGTGCGGCAGCGCGTGGCGCATGCGGCAGACCAGCATGCTCTTGCCGAAATCATGCAGGTCGGCATCGATGCCGAGCGCGCGACGGGTCTCGGAGAAGCGGCTGTCGGCGGCGACCAGCAGGTCCGCCTCGATCCGGCCGCCATCCTTCAGCTGCACCCGGGCGCCGTCGCGGTCGGCGTGTACGGCCTCGACCGTGGCGGCGGCGTGCAGGGTGATCGCATCGCCGCTTTCCTGCGCGGCCAGCCAGGCCGCGGCGCGGATCAGGTGGTTCGGCACCAGGCTGCCCAGCTGGGCCTGGCCGGCCAGGGCGCCGTCGATCCGCAGTTCGTGCGGCGACTGCCCGTCGATGACCCGCGCCGCGCGCAGCGGCGCCACCGCGGTCTCGGGCAGGTGCTGCCAGAGGCCGAGTTCGCGCATCAGGCGCATCGACGCATGGGTCAGGGCGATCTCGCGGCCGTCGAAGGCCGGGCTGGCCAGCGCTTCGACCGGCTGGCGTTCGATCAGGGCGACGCGGCGGCCCTGCCGGGCCAGGGCGCGGGCCAGGCTCAGCCCGACCGGGCCGGCACCGATGATGGCGACGTCATGCTTCACCGCAGTCTCCTCGTTCCGTGACCGGGCCAGTCTAGGCGCCCGGCCCGCGCCTGCCCCTGATCCTGGTCAATCGCCGGGCTTTGGCCCTGTACGCCACAGTGGGGAGGGCTATACTGCCGGTTGGTGTCGGTTTTCCGACGCTGTTCGCCTTTCCTGATCAGTGGCTTGGCGGATATTCCCGATAAACGACATCAGTCCGGCAACGGGTTTCTCCCGCGCCCGGCCCACACTGCCCGCCGCATGCGCCTGTCCACGATCAAGCTGTCCGGCTTCAAGTCCTTCGTCGATCCGACCACGCTGCACCTGCCGACCAACATGACCGGCGTGGTCGGTCCGAACGGCTGCGGCAAGTCCAACATCATCGATGCGGTGCGCTGGGTCATGGGCGAGAGTTCGGCCAGCCGCCTGCGCGGCGACTCGCTGACCGACGTGATCTTCTCCGGCTCCTCGGCGCGCAAGCCGGTGTCGCAGGCCACGGTCGAACTGATCTTCGACAACTCCGACCACACGATCTCCGGCGAATACGCCGCGTTCAACGAGATCTCGGTCAAGCGCCTGGTCAGCCGCGACGGGCAGAGCAGCTACTACCTCAACGGCACCAAGTGCCGGCGCCGCGACATCACCGACCTGTTCCTCGGCACCGGCCTGGGCCCGCGCAGCTACTCGATCATCGAGCAGGGCATGATCAGCCAGATCATCGAGGCCCGGCCCGAGGACCTGCGCGTGTACCTGGAGGAGGCCGCCGGCATCTCCAAGTACAAGGAGCGGCGCAAGGAGACCGAGACCCGCATCCGCCACACCCGCGAGAACCTGGACCGCCTCGGCGACCTGCGCGAGGAGATCGACAAGCAGCTCGAACACCTGCGCCGTCAGGCCCGCCAGGCCGAGCAGTACCAGGCGCTTCAGGCCGAGCGCAAGGTCAAGGATGCCGAGTGGAAGGCGCTGCAGTACCGCGAGCTGGACCTGCAGCTGCAGGGCCTGCGCGAGCGGCTGTCGCAGGAAGAGACCAAGCTGGAGCAGATCATCGCCGGCCAGCGCGAGGCCGAGCGCGAGATCGAGACCGGCCGCGTGCGCCGCGAGGAGGCCGCCGAGGCGCTCAACCGCGCCCAGGCCGACGTCTACCAGGTCGGCGGCGTACTGGCCCGGATCGAGCAGCAGATCCAGCACCAGCGCGAGATGGCCTCGCGCCTGCACAAGGCCCGCGACGAAGCCGCCAGCCAGCTCGGCGAGCTGGACCGGCACATGCAGGACGACCAGGGACGCCTCGCCGCGCTGACCGCTTCGGTCGAGGACGCCGAGCCGCAGCTGGAGCAGATGCGCGAGGACGACGCCTTCAAGCAGGACGCCCTGCACGAGGCCGAGGCCGCGCTGGCCGACTGGCAGCAGCGCTGGGAAGCGCATGGGCGCGAGGCGGCCGAGGCCAGCCGCGCCGGCGAAGTCGAGCGCACCCGCGTCGATTACCTGGACCGCCAGGGCCTGGAGGCCGAGCGCCGGCGCGAAGCGCTGGTGGCCGAGCGCACCGGGTTGGACCTGGATGCGCTGGCCGAGGCCTTCGAGGAGGCCCAGCTGCAGCACGAAACGCAGAAGGCCGCGCTGGACGGGCTCAACGAACAGCTGGAAACGCGCAGGCAGGTCGTCGCGGACATCCAGGAACAGCAGCGCGGGACCCAGGCCGAACTGGGCGAAGTGCGCAAGCAGGCCCAGGCCGCACGCGGCCGCCTGTCCTCGCTGGAGACGCTGCAGCAGGCTGCGCTGGGCCAGGAACAGGGCGCAGCGGTGGCCTGGCTGAAGGCGCGCGGGCTGGATTCGGCTGCGCGTGTCGGCGAGCGACTGGAGGTCGAGCAGGGCTGGGAGAACGCGGTCGAAGGCGCGCTGGGCCAGCTGATCGAAGGCGTGCTGGTCGACGCGCCCGAATCCCTGGTCGAGGCACTGGCCGACCTGGGCGAGGGCAGGATCGCGCTGGTCGCCGATGCCGCCGGCACCGGTCCGTTCGCGCCGACCTCGCTGGCCGCGCGCGTGCAGGGGCCGCTGGCGATCCGGCGCCTGCTGGCGCGGCTGCACGTGGCCGAGGACCTGGACGATGCGCGCCGGCTGCTGCCGCAGCTCGGCGACGGCGATTCGATCATCACCCGTGGCGGCGAGCGCCTGGGTGCCGGCTGGGTGCGCGTGTCGCGCTCCGGTGCGGCCAAGCAGGGCGCCCTGCTGCGTGAACGCGACATCCAGGCGCTGCGCCTGCAGATCGAGACCCTGCAGGAGCGCGAGGCCGAACTCGAACAGTTGCTCGTGGAGCAGCGCGACCGCCTGCTGGCCGGCGAACAGCAGCGCGAGGACGCGCAGCGCCAGTTGTACGTCGCGCACCGCGCGGCCTCCGAACTGGCCGGCCAGCTGCAGAGCCAGCAAGGCCGGATGGACAGCGCACGGCAGCGCATCGAGCGGATCGAGAACGAACTGGCGCAGCTGATCCAGACCCTGGACGACAGTGGCGAACAGGCGCGCGAAGCGCGGCTGCGGCTCGAGGATGCCGTGCTGCAGATGGGCGACCTGGAGACGACGCGCCAGGCGCTGGAAGCCGAACGCCGGCGCCGCATCGAGGCCCGCGACCTGGCCCGCGATGCCGCGCGCAGCAGCCGCGATGCCAGCCATGCGCTGGCGCTGAGCCTGGAATCGCAGCGCAGCCAGATCGCGTCGCTGACCCAGGCGCTGCAGCGCATGTCCGCGCAGCGCGGCCAGCTCGACACGCGGCTGGGCGAGCTGATCGAACAGCTCGATACCGGCGACTCGCCGGTCGAAACACTGGAAGGCGAGCACCAGACCGCGCTGGCCGAACGGGTCCGCGCCGACCGTGCGCTGGGCGAGGCGCGCGCGTTGCTGGAAGGCGTCGACCATGAACTGCGTACCTTCGAACAGACCCGCCAGCAGCGCGACGAACAGTCGCTGGCGCAGCGCGAACGGATCGCCCAGCGCCGGCTCGACCAGCAGGCGCTGGTGCTGAAGGCCGAGCAGCTCTCGCAGGCGATCGTGGCCGAGGGACTGGTGCTGGACGACGTGGTCAACACGCTGCCCGAGCTGGCCGACCCGCGCGACTGGGAGCAGTCGGTGGGCCAGATCGACGCGCGCATGCGGCGGCTGGAGCCGGTCAACCTGGCCGCGATCCAGGAGTTCGGCGAGGCCGAGCAGCGCAAGCTGTACCTGGATGCGCAGAACACCGACCTGACCACCGCGCTGGAAACGCTGGAAGAGGCGATCCGCAAGATCGACCGCGAAACCCGTGGCCGCTTCAAGGACACCTTCGACCGGGTCAATTCCGGCATCCAGGCGCTGTATCCGCGCCTGTTCGGCGGTGGCCACGCCTATCTGGAGCTGACCGGCGAGGATCTTCTCGATACCGGCGTGGCGATCATGGCGCGGCCACCGGGCAAGCGCGTGTCGAGCATCTCGCTGCTGTCAGGCGGCGAGAAGGCGATGACCGCGGTGGCCCTGGTGTTCGCGATCTTCCAGCTCAATCCCGCGCCGTTCTGCCTGCTCGACGAGGTCGATGCGCCGCTGGACGAAGCCAATGTCGGCCGCCTGGCCAACATGGTCCGCGAGATGAGCGAGAAGGTGCAGTTCCTGTTCGTCACCCACAACAAGGCGACGATGGAAGCGGCGCACCAGCTGTCCGGCGTGACCATGCGCGAGCCGGGCGTGAGCCGCCTGGTCAGCGTCGATCTCGCCGAGGCCGCGCGGCTTGCAGGCGCAGCCTGAGACCACATCGGCGATGCGGAATCGGCGCGCGGATGCGGCCGTTTCGCACTGACGATTCACGGATCGGTGCTTTTTTGCCATCCTTGCACCACCCGGAACCCAGGCCGAGAGCTGCACAATGGACGATATCGCACTGCTTCGCATCGGCATTCTGGCCGCTGGCCTGCTGTTGATCGCGGCGATCTTCTACTTCGGTCGCCCGCGCAAGGAGCAGCAGGGACGCCGCCGTCCATCGCCCGCGCCGTCGCCGGAACCGACCCGCGCGCGCCGCGAGCCATCGCTGGACGGCGAGGAACCCGAGGGCCCGGTCGCCACGATCGCCGCAGACGGCGATGCACTGGTGGACCAGGTCGATGCGACGCCGGATGCGGGCAGCGATGTCGGCAAGCGCGAGACCCAGGACTTCGACAAGATCGTGTCGCTGTACGTGGCCGCGCGCTCGGGCCAGGTGCTGCGCGGCGAGGACATCGTGGTCGCCGCCGAGAAGACCGGCATGGTCTTCGGCCACATGAGCGTGTTCCATCGGCTGCCCGAGGGGCACCCGGAACGCGGACCGGTGTTCAGCATGGCCAGCATCATCAAGCCGGGCAGCTTCGACATGGCCACCATCCGCGAGATGGAAACCCCGGCGATCGCCTTCTTCCTGACCCTGCCGGCGCCGATGGCCGCGCTCGACGCCTGGGAGAAGATGCTGCCGACCGTGCAGCGCATGGCCGAGCTGCTCGATGGCGTGGTCCTGGACGACAGCCGCAATGCGCTCGGCCGCCAGCGCATCGCCCACATCCGCGACGAGCTGCGCGCCTACGACCGCCAGCACGAAGCGCCGCCGCTGACCAAATCCCCACGCTGGTAGGCCGATGCCGGCCATCCGGGGCGTCAGCCACCTGACCTTCGTCGTGCGCGACCTCGAGGCGATGTCGCGCTTTCTGTGCGAAGGACTCGGCGCGAGCGAGGTGTACGACAGCGCCGGCCGCGAGCATTCGCTGTCGCGCGAGAAGTTCTTCCTGCTCGATGGCCTATGGATCGCGGCGATGCAAGGCGAGCCGCCGGCCGAGCGCAGCTACCGGCACGTGGCCTTCGCCGTCGATGAGGCCGACCTGCCTGTCTATCGCGCGCGCCTGGACGCGCTGGGCGTCGACCTGCGCGAGGGCCGCAGCCGCATCGAAGGCGAAGGCCGGTCGTTGTACTTCCATGACTTCGACAACCATCTGTTCGAGCTGCACACCGGCACGCTCGAACAGCGGCTGCTCGCCTATGCGGCGGCCGACCGCGCCGCGGCGACCTGAGCGAAGACCTCGCGGAAGCGCGCCATTTCCTCGGGCGTGCCGACCGTGACCCGGACCCGCTGCGGCCACACCGGCCAGGCGCGCCCGATCACCACGCCGCGTTCGGCCATCGCCGCGGCGAACGCCTTGCCATCGCTGCCCACATCGACCATGAAGCAGTTGGCCACCGAGGGCACGCAGGCAAAGCCCTGCTGCTCGAGCCAGCGCACGGTCTGCTCGCGCAGCGCGGTGTTCTCGCGCCTGCGGGTGGGCACCACGTCGCGGTCGCGCAGGCTGGCCAGGCCGGCCACCATCGCGGTCACCGGCAGGGGGTTGCTGCCGTACGCCGCCAGTTTCGCCAGCAGCTCGGGGCGGCCGAGCGCCAGGCCCAGGCGCAGGCCGGCCATGCCATAGAGCTTGGAGAAGGTGCGCAGCACGATGAGATCGTCGCCGGCGGCGACCCGGTCGAGCATCGAACGCTCGTCGGAATAATGGATGTAGGCCTCGTCGACCAGCAGGGTGCTGCCGGCCGGCTTGTTCGCCAGCAGCCAGTCCAGCTCGGCACGGGCGGTGACCGAACCGGTCGGGTTGTTCGGGTTGCAGACGTAGATCAGGCCGGCGTCCGGGGCGATGGCGGCCATGGCGCGCACGTCGTGGCTGCCGTCGCTGCGCAGCGGCACGCGGTGCACGGTGGCGCCATGGCGTGCGGCGGTGTCGGCGACGGCCTCGAAGGTCGGGTCCGGGATCACGATCGATGCACGGGCCGAGGTGAAGGCCAGCGCGGCCCGGTCCAGCGGATCGCTGGAGCCGGCGTAGACGGCGACGTGGTCGAGCGGCAGCGCGTTCTGCGTCGCGAACTCGGTGGCGAGCTCGCGGCCCAGGCCGAACAGGTAGCGGCCGCTGGCGGGCAGCACGTTGCGCACCGCGTCCATCGCGGCGGGAATCGGCCCCTGCGGGCATTCGTTGAAGTTCAGCAGCACCGGGCCGGTGGCTGCGACGCCTGCTGGCGCCGCTGCGGCGGATGCGGGCGCGGCCGCCGCGGCGACGCCGGCCAGGCCGGGCAGTCCGAGCCCGGCCACGGCAAGGCTGGAACTGCGCAGGAAGTGGCGGCGGGACAGGCTCGAGGACATGGCGGCTACGGGCGGGAAGGGTGCGTCACGCTAGCCCGTGCGGGCCATGCGCGACAAGCGGCCTGCGCGCGCGTGCCAACCGGTTCCGGTCCGCCTGTCGCGCCGGGTACTATCGTCCACCGCCAGCACAGCCGTTCCCGCATGACTGCCGACCCGGCCATCGCCGCCCGCGTCGACGAACTCCGTCGCCGCATCGAGCACGCCAACCAGCGCTACCACGGGCTCGACGCGCCCGACATCACCGACGCCGCCTACGACGCGCTGGTACGCGAACTGGAAGCGCTGGAACGCGCGCATCCGGACCTGGCCGCCGCCGATTCGCCGACCGCCCGCGTCGGCGCCGCACCGTCCGGGCGCTTCCCCGAGGTGCGCCACGCCCTGCCGATGCTGTCGCTGGGCAACGCCTTCAGCGACGAGGAAGTGCGCGATTTCGTCCGCCGCATCGACGACACCCTGGGCGGCAGCGCACCGGCGTTCTCGGCCGAGCCCAAGCTCGACGGCCTGGCGATCAGCCTGCGCTACGAGCAGGGCCGCTTCGTGCAGGGCGCGACCCGCGGCGACGGCACCACCGGCGAGGATGTCAGCGCCAACCTGCGCACGATCGCCGACGTGCCCGGTCAGCTGCAGGGCAGCGACTGGCCCGGGATCCTCGAGGTGCGCGGCGAGGTCTACATGCCGCGCGCCGCGTTCGAGGCCTACAACGAGCACGCGCGCCTGCACGGCGGCAAGGTGCTGGCCAATCCACGCAACGGCGCGGCCGGCTCGCTGCGCCAGCTGGACTCGAAGATCACCGCGCAGCGCCCGCTGGCCTTCTTCGCCTACGGCACCGGCGAGATCGCCGGCGGGCCGCTGGCGGACACCCATTCCGGCACGCTGGCGAAACTGCGCGCCTGGGGCTTTCCGGTCAGCGAACTGGCCAGCGTCGTGCACGGCGCCGACGGCCTGCTCGATTACTACCGCCGGATCGGCGAGGCGCGCGACCGCCTGGCCTTCGACATCGACGGCGTGGTCTACAAGCTCGACGACCTCGATGGCCAGCGCGAGCTCGGCTTCGTCTCGCGCGCCCCGCGCTGGGCGATCGCGCACAAGTTCCCGGCGCAGGAGCAGACCACCACGGTCGAGGCGATCGAGATCCAGATCGGCCGCACTGGCGCGGCCACGCCGGTGGCGCGCCTGGCGCCGGTGCAGGTGGCCGGCGTCACCGTCACCAATGCGACCCTGCACAACGCCGACCAGATCGAACGGCTGGACGTGCGCATCGGCGACACGGTGATCGTGCGCCGCGCCGGCGACGTGATTCCCGAGGTGGTCAGCGTGATCGCCGATCGCCGCCCGGCCGGCACCGTGCCATGGCAGATGCCGACCGCATGCCCGATCTGCGGTGCCGGGATCGTGCGCGAGGAAGGCGCCGCGGTGTGGCGCTGTTCCGGCGAGCTGAGCTGTCCGGCGCAGCGCAAGGAGGCCATCCGCCACTTCGCCTCTCGCCGGGCGATGGACATCGACGGCCTGGGCGAGAAGTTCATCGAGGTGCTGGTCGACGCCGGCATCGTGCGTGGCGTCGCCGACCTGTACCGGCTCGACCGCGACCAGCTGCTGCACCTGAAGCTGGCGCTGGATGCCGACAGCGTCGAAGCCTATGCGACGGCCGTGGCCACGCACCTGGCGCCCGAAGGCAGTGGCGCCCATCTGGCCGCCGCGCTGCGCCTGTCCGGCGCCGGCGACTGGCGCGCGCAGCTGCTGGGCCGCCCGGCGAGCTTCGTCTGGAACCCGAAGAAGATCGCCACCAGGTGGGCCGAAAACCTGGTCGCGGCGATCGACCGTTCGCGCGACACCACGCTGGAGCGGCTGCTGTTCGCGCTCGGCATCGAGCATGTGGGCGAGAGCACGGCCAGGGCGCTGGCGCAGTGGTTCGGCGATCTGGCCCTGATCCGGCGCCTGCCGTGGCCGCTGTTCAAGCGCGTGCCCGACATCGGTGGCGAGGTCGCGCGGGCGCTCGGCCATTTCTTCGAGCAGCCCGGCAACCAGCAGGCCATCGACGACCTGCTCGCCCAGGTGCGGGTCGGCGACCGGCATGCGCCGACGGCGAAGCTGCGCGACGGGCTGGACCTGGCCGCGCTGCTGGTCGATGCGGAGATCCCGGGCATCACCCGGCTGCGGGCCGAACGCCTGGTGGCCGCCTTCGCTGGCGCGCAGGCGATCCTCGATGCCGAACGGCACCGCCTGGTCGCGGCCGGCCTGCCCGAGGACGCGGCGCGTTCGCTGGTGACCTGGCTGGACCAGCCGGGCCACGGCGGGCTGCTGCTGGCCGCCGCCGCCGCGCTGGAGGAGATCCTGGCCACGGCCGAGGTGGCGTCGCAGGCGGCCACCGGGCCGCTCGACGGCCAGACCGTGGTGCTCACCGGCACGCTCACCGCGATGTCGCGCGACGCGGCCAAGCTGCGGCTGGAGGCGCTGGGGGCCAAGGTCGCCGGCAGCGTGTCGAAGAAGACCAGTTTCGTGGTGGCCGGTGCGGAGGCCGGTTCCAAGCTGGACAAGGCGCAGGAGCTCGGCGTCGCGGTCTGGGACGAAGCGCGGCTGCTGGCATTCCTGGAGGCGCAGGCGTGAGCGGCGACTGGCGGCCGAGCGCCGACCTCGACGCGCTGCGGCTGCGGGCGCGCGTCTACGCCGCCATGCGCGGATTCTTCGCCGACCGCGGCGTGCTCGAGGTCGAGACGCCGGTGCTGTCCGAAGCCGGCAACACCGAGCCCAACATCGACAGCTTCACCACCGCGTTCAGCGGGCATCGCGATGCCGGCAGGGCGATGCGCTGGTTGCGCACTTCGCCCGAGTACCCGCTCAAGCGCCTGCTCGCGGCCGGCATCGGCGACTGCTACGAACTCGGACGGGTGTTCCGCAACGGCGAGGCCGGCGGCCGGCACAACCCCGAGTTCACGATGCTGGAGTGGTACCGGGTCGGTTGGGATCATCTGCGCCTCATCGAGGAGACCATCGAGCTGGTGCAACAGGCGCTGGCCCTGGTCGGTCGCCGCGCGGCGCTGCTGTCGCTGACCTATCGCGACCTGTTCGAACAGGGGCTGGGACTCGATCCGTTCGCCGCCACCGACGCCGAACTGCGCGCACCGCTGGCGGGCATCGGCATCGACCACGATGGCCTGTCGCGCGACGACTGGCTGGATCTGCTGATGACGCACCTGATCCAGCCGCGCTTCCCGGCCGACAGGATCACGGTCGTGCGCGACTGGCCCGAGAGCCAGGCCGCGCTCGCGCGCATCCGCCGCGACGATCCGCCGGTGGCCGAGCGTTTCGAGCTGTACCTGGGGCCGGTCGAACTGGCCAACGGCTACCACGAGCTGAGCGACGCGGCCGAACAGCACGCCCGTTTCCTGCACGACAACCGCCGTCGCGGCCAGCGCGGGATGATCGAGGTGCCGCTCGACGCGCGCCTGGTCGATGCACTCGCGCACGGACTGCCCGATTGCGCAGGCGTCGCGCTGGGCGTGGAGCGGCTGCTGATGGTGCTGCGCGACACGCCACGCATCGCCGACGTCCTGGCGTTCGATTTCGCGCGCGCCTGAATGCAGGCCGCCGGCATTCATCGTTCCTTCTCGATTGGAAGGCCAAGATGTCGGCGACAGTCGGGCGCAGGCCCGACGCGGGGGCAGGGGCGATGAGGCGACGGGGGAGGCCAGTGCTGTTCGTGTCGATCGCCGTCCTCGCGATGGCGTCGCTGTTCCCGTTGAATGGTTCGGCCGCCGAGCAGGACGCGCTGCCGACCGCCGTGCGCTGCGAGTCGCGCGACCTGCGCTGGGTCCACTGTCCGCTCGACAGCCGGCGCGGCGTGGACCTGGTCAGGCAGATTTCCGATACGCCCTGCATCCGCGATACCGACTGGGGCGTGGACGAGCGCGGGGTGTGGGTCGCGCGCGGCTGTCGCGCCGACTTCCGTGCGCGGGGCGCGGTGCAGTCCGACCGGGCGACCGTGACCCGGCGCATGATCCGCTGCGAATCGCGCAGCGGTCGCGTCGAGAGTTGTCCGGTCAGCCTGCGCGGCGCACCGGTGCGGCTGCTGCGGCAGATGTCCTCGTTCCCGTGCCGCGCCGGCGAGAGCTGGGGCGTGGAGCGCAGCGGGATCTGGGTTTCGCGCGGCTGCAAGGGCGAGTTCGAGATCGGCGACCGCGAGGCCGGCTTTCCGCCCGGCCCGCGCCTGCTGCAGTGCGAGTCCAAGGACCGGCGCAAGCGCACCTGCGGCACCACGGTCGAGATCGGCGTGCGCCTGCACGAGCAGCTCTCCGACACCGAATGCGTCGAGGGCCAGAGCTGGGGCTGGAGCCGCGAAGGGGTCTGGGTCGATCGCGGCTGCCGTGGGCGTTTCGCGGTCGAGTAACGCTCCGGGACACCTGCCGCGGCGCTGCGCCGCCGGTCACGACGACGCCATGCCAGGCCGTAGAATGAGCGGCATGAACACCGATATAGACTTCGCCCGTTACGACCGTATCCGTCCGATCCTGTGGACCGGAGACGCCCTGGAACTGCTCGACCAGCGCAAGCTGCCGTTCGTGGTCGAGCACGTCGCCTGCACCGACAGCGACGCCGTCGCCGCCGCGATCCATGCGTTGACCGTGCGTGGCGCGCCGGCGATCGGCATCGCCGCCGCCTGGGGCGTGGTGCTGGCGGGGCGGACGGTCGAGGCCGACGATGGCGCGCAGGCTCTGCAGAAGCTCGAGCCGGCGCTGCAGCGGCTCAATGCCGCGCGGCCGACGGCGGTCAATCTCGCCTGGGCGCTGGCGCGGATGCGCCGGACGCTGGTGGCGGCTGGCGCGGACTGGCAGGGCGTGCTCGAACGCGAGGCCCAGGCCATCGCCGACGAAGACCTGGCCGCGAACCGGCACATGGGCGCGCTGGGTGCGGCGCTGATCGCGCCGGGCAGCGGCGTGCTGACCCACTGCAACACCGGCTCGCTGGCCACCGCCGGCTTCGGCACCGCGCTGGGCGTGATCCGTGCCGGTGTCGCCGACGCCCGCATCGCCCGTGTGTTCGCCGGCGAGACCCGGCCGTGGCTGCAGGGCGCGCGCTTGACCGTGTGGGAGCTGCAGCAGGACGGCATCGAGGCGACCCTGATCGCGGATTCGGCTGCCTCGCACCTGATGAAGACCGGGGCGGTGCAGTGGGTGGTGGTCGGCGCCGACCGGATCTGCGCCAATGGCGACACCGCGAACAAGATCGGCACCTACCAGCTGGCGATCGCCGCGCGCCACCACGGCGTGAAGTTCATGGTGGTCGCGCCGTCCTCGACGGTCGACCTGGAGACCGCCGACGGCGACATGATCGAGATCGAACAGCGCGACCCGGGCGAACTGTTCGGCGTCGGCGGTGCGCGCACCGTGGCCGACGGCATCGCCGCCTGGAATCCCGTGTTCGACGTGACCCCGGCCGGCCTGATCGATGCGATCGTCACCGAGAAGGGCGTGGTCGAGCGGCCGGACGTCGACGCCATGCAGCGCGTGTTCGGCGTGGGCTGAGCCCTGGTGCGCCTGGTCGCCGGATCCGCAGGCTGGCATGCCTGCGGATGCTGGTGACGACGGGGGGGTGCGGCACGCCGTGGCACCGCGCCTGATTGGCGCCGGGAGCGCGTTTTCTGCGTGTTCCGCCTTGCGCGAGAGATGCGCCTGCGATCGCGGGCGCTGGGTTCATCGCGTCCCGGCGATGCCATCAGCGAGCCTGGTCAAGGCCACGCAGCGCACGGACCGCATGCGCGGAACGGCACGGAGCGGGGCGACGATCCGCGTCCGGCATCGACGCCTGCCGGGCCCCGTTACAATGCGCGCATGACCTGCAATGTCGCCGCCTATCACTTCGCCCGGATCGATGATCCGCAGTCGCTCGCCGACACCCTGCGTGCGCGTGCCGAGGCCGCCGGCCTGATGGGCACGGTGCTGGTGGCGGGGGAGGGCATCAACGTGTTCCTGGCCGGCGATGATGCGGCCGTGCATGGCTTCATCGATGCGCTGCGCGCCGATCCGCGTTTCGCCGCGCTGCAGGCCAAGTTCAGCCACTGCACGCAGCAGCCGTTCGCGCGGCTGAAGGTGAAGGTCAAGCCGGAGATCATCAGCTTCCGCAATCCGCAGGCATCGCCGCTGGAAACCGGCGAGCGTGCGCCGGCGGTGGATCCGCCGACGCTGGAGCGCTGGCTCGGGCAGGGCCACGACGACACGGGCCGGCGCGTGGTGATGCTGGACACGCGCAATGCCCAGGAAATCGAGCACGGCACCTTCAGTGGTGCGTTGACCCTGCCGATCGCCCGCTTCACCGAATTGCCGGAGGCGCTGGCGCCGCATCGTGCGTCGCTGCGCGATGCGACCGTGGTCAGTTTCTGCACCGGCGGCATCCGCTGCGAGAAGGCGGCGTTGTGGATGCGACAGGACGGCATGGACAACGTCCTGCAGCTGGACGGCGGCATCCTCGGCTACTTCGAGCAGGTGGGTGGACTGGGCTACGAAGGACGCTGTTTCGTGTTCGACGAACGCGTCGCGCTGGATCCGCAACTGCGCCCGCTCGTCGACTGATCGATGCGTGTTCGCAGGGCTGTCGCCGCGCGCAGTCAGCGATGTGAAAAAAGACACGAAAAGGCTTGCACCAGTCGTGGCGACTGGCTAAGATTCCCCTCCTCAGCTTCGTGGGGCCATAGCTCAGCTGGGAGAGCGCCTGCATGGCATGCAGGAGGTCGGCGGTTCGATCCCGCCTGGCTCCACCAACTCCGGTCATTGCGCCGGTGAAGCGACAGACACGTCCCCATCGTCTAGAGGCCTAGGACATTACCCTTTCACGGTAGCGACCGGGGTTCGAATCCCCGTGGGGACGCCATAGCAACAACACGACGGGGCCGCAGCGATGCGGCCCTCTCGTTCCCGGCAAGTGGGGCCATAGCTCAGCTGGGAGAGCGCCTGCATGGCATGCAGGAGGTCGGCGGTTCGATCCCGCCTGGCTCCACCAACTCCGGTTCGCCGACCGGATGCAACGCGACACAGAGTTTCACGGGTCCCCATCGTCTAGAGGCCTAGGACATTACCCTTTCACGGTAGCGACCGGGGTTCGAATCCCCGTGGGGACGCCAACTCGCAGTAACGTCAGGGCCGCGCAAGCGGCCTTGTTCGTTTCCGGGGTTCGTTGCCTTCGTGCAGCGGTGCGATGTCGCGGCGGACGATGAGCCCGGATGGGATGCCGCCTGTATGGACGACGTGTGCGGATGTCCCGCATCCCCGTGCAGTCCGTGCTCGATCCTGCCTGTTGGCAGGCGCAAAGTCCGCGCGCGGTGCCGACGGTTTCGAAGTCTCGTTGTCGTCCCTGCATCCAGGGCGTGACGTGTGGATGCCCGGTCGTGGCGGTGGCTGGTGGCGCATCGTGCCGGTCGCTGCCGCCGGTGATTTCCAGCAGGAAGGCCGTCGAACACAAAGGCCGTCGCGAGGACGGCCTTCGTGCGCAAGCGCTACATCCGTTTCCAGGAATCAGCGCTGCTGGCGCTGCTGTTCGTCCTGTTCGCGGCGTCCCTTCTGGTCCTGCGGGTTGTCGTGTTGCTGCTGCTGGTCCTGCTGGTTCGGTTCGCGCTGATTCTGGTTCTGGTTCTGCCGCTGCGGATCGTTCTGGTTCTTCTGCGTGGTCATGTCGGCTGTCCGAATCGCGCGGCCACGATTGACCGCACGTGCAGGCTAGGCAGCGGCCGGTAAAACGCAGGTGCAACGATCGCTAGCGCTGCGTGATGCGGATCCTGGCGTGGCACATCATTCAGGCAGCAACGTCATCCTGCGCATACGGGCATGAACGATTCACCGTGCGCCTGCCGACTTCACGCGCGTGCCGCGCAGACGCAGCGCGTTGCCGATCACCGAGACCGAACTCAGGCTCATCGCCAGTGCGGCGAGCATCGGCGACAGCAGCAGGCCGGTGAATGGATACAGCACGCCGGCTGCCACCGGCACGCCCAGTCCGTTGTAGAGCAGAGCGAAGCCGAGGTTCTGGCGCATGTTGCGGACGCTGGCATCGGACAGTGCGATGGCGGCGGCGATGCCGCGCAGGTCGCCCTTGACCAGGGTCACCTGCGCGCTGGACATCGCGACGTCGGTACCGGTGCCCATCGCGATGCCGATGTCGGCCGCGGCCAGTGCGGGCGCATCGTTGATGCCATCGCCCGCCATCGCCACGCGCCGGCCTTCGGCCTTCAGGCGCTGCACCAGCGCGACCTTGCCGGCAGGCGTCACGTCGCCGTGGACCTCATCGATCCCCAGCGTCGCGCCAACCGCGCGCGCGGTGGCGACGGCGTCGCCGCTGGCCATGACGATGCGCAGGCCCGACCGATGCAGGCGGGCGATGGCCTCGGGCGTGCCGGCCTTGATCGGGTCGGCGACCGCGAGCATGCCGAGCAGGCGCGCGTCGGCAGCCAGGAACACGACGCTGGCGCCTTCGTTGCGCAGCCGTGAGGCTTCGGCCTCCAGCGCGGCGGTGGAGGCGCCGGTTTCTTCCATCAGCGCGGCCGATCCAAGCAGCAGCGCCTGACCCTCGACGCGCCCGCGCACGCCGCGCCCGGTGATCGCGTCGAAGTCGTCCGCCCGCAGCAAGGCAAGGTCGCGGCGTCGCGCCTCGGCGACGATGGCGGTGGCGAGCGGATGCTCGCTGGCCACGTCCAGCGAAGCGGCCAGCTGCAGCACGCGCGTCTCGTCCGTGCCCTCGCATGCGAGCACGCTGCGGAACATGGGGCGTCCCTCGGTGAGGGTGCCGGTCTTGTCCACCACCACGGTGTCGACCTGCCGCAGCCGCTCGATGGCTTCGGCGTCGCGGAACAGGATGCCGGCCTGGGCGGCGCGGCCCGAGGCGACCATGATCGACATCGGCGTCGCCAGCCCCAGCGCGCACGGGCAGGCGATGATCAGCACCGACACCGTGTTGAGCACCGCATAGGTCCACGCGGGTTCCGGTCCGAGCAGGCCCCACAGCAGCAACGTCGCCCCGGCCACGCCGATCACGCCAAGTACGAACCAGAATGCGACCCGGTCCGCCAGCCGCTGCATCGGTGCGCGCGAGCGCTGCGCCTGCGCGACCAGCTGGACGATCTGCGCGAGCATGCTGTCGGCGCCGACACGCTCGGCGCGTACCACGAGGGCGCCGGTGCCATTGAGCGTCGCGCCGACCACATGGTCGCCCGTCGTCTTGGCGACCGGCACCGGCTCGCCGGTCAGCATCGATTCGTCCACGTGCGAGCGGCCGTCCACGACCACGCCATCGACCGGCACCGTCTCGCCCGGGCGTACGCGCAGCAGCTCGCCGGCCTGGATCGCATCCAGTGCGACCTCGTCTTCGCTGCCATCGGCGTCGATCCGGCGCGCGGTTCTGGGGGCCAGGCCGAGCAGGGCGCGGATCGCGCTGGAGGTGCGTGCGCGGGCCTTCAGTTCCAGCATCTGCCCGAGCAGGGTCAGCGCGACGATGACGGCCGCGGCCTCGAAGTAGACGCCGACCCGGCCGTGCTCGCGGAAGCTGTCCGGGAACAGCTGCGGCGCCAGCGTGGCGACAACGCTGTAGCCGAACGCGGCCAGCACGCCGGTACCGATGAGGGTCCACATGTTCGGACTGCGGTTGCCGATCGACTGCGCCCAGCGCTGCAGGAACGGCCAGCCGGCCCACAGCACCACCGGCGCGCTCAGTGCGAGCTCCATCCAGCTGCGTGCGGCGGGCGACAGGGCATGGACGAGGTGTCCGCCCATCGCCAGCAGCATCGTCGCCGCGCTCAGCGGCATGGCCCAGCGGAAGCGTCGCCGGAAGTCGGTCAGTTCGGGGTTCTCGCCGTCGTCCAGGCTGGGCAGGGCTGGTTCCAGCGCCATGCCGCAGATCGGGCAGGTGCCGGGGCCATCCTGCTCGATCTCGGGATCCATCGGGCAGATGTAGCGCGTGCCCGGCGGGGCAGGGTCGACCGCTGCGCTGGCCGGTTCAAGGAAGCGGCGGGGATCGGCGATGAAGCGTTCGCGGCAGCGCGCCGCGCAGAAGTGGAAGACCTGTCCCTGGTGCTCGGTGTGGTGCGGCGTCGCGGCCGGATCGACCTGCATGCCGCAGACCGGGTCGCGCACTGCCTCCGCACGGGCAGCGGCAAGGGATTCCGCCGGTAATGCGTCCCCGCCGCAACAGGCTCCGGCGGAGGCCGGTGCGTGTTCGCCATGCAGGTAGCGTGCGGGATCGGCGATGAAGCGTTCGTGGCAGCGCGCCGCGCAGAAGTGGAAGACCTGTCCCTGGTGCTCTGCGTGGTGTGGCGTCGCGGCCGGATCGACCTGCATGCCGCAGACCGGGTCGTGCACGGTCGCTGGCTGCGGTGCCGGCACGTGCCCGGTGGGCCGGCTGTCGCAGCAGGATGTCGTGTCCTGCGACGGTGTTCGGGGCTGTCGCGTCCCGCTCATGGCGCCGGCTCGCCCGACAGCGCGGCCATGATCGGGCAGTCGCTCAATGCGCCATGGCCCGGGCAGGCCTCCACCAGCGTACGCAACGCGTCGCGGACGCGCCCGAGTTCGCTGATGCGGGTTTCGACCAGGGCCAGCTTCTCGCTCGCGGCCGTCTTGAGCGATGCCATGTCGTCGGAGCGTGCGTCGCTGAGACGCAGCAGGTCGCGGATCTCGTCCAGGGTGAAGCCCAGTGCCTTGGCCCGCTTGATGAAGTTCAGCCGCAGCAGGTCGTCCTGGCCGTAATGGCGATAGCCGCTGGCCGAGCGCGCCGGTTCGGGCAGCAGGTGCTGCCGCTCGTAGTAGCGGATCGTGTCGATCGGAACGCCTGCGTGGCGCGCCAGTTGTCCGATGATCATGGCGGGTGTCCGAGGGGATGCCGCCGCATTCTGCACCCTGGAGTCTGATCACGAGTCAAGGCTTCGGCCGCGCCCGTCCGGCTGTGCTAGCGTCGTGCCTGCGCCAGGACGGCGCAGGAGAACGCGTATGGCAAGGATCGCCAGGGTGGTGTTGCTGCTTGCCTGTGGCATCGCGGGAAACGCCGCGGCCCAGCAGGTGTACAAGTGCGTGGATGCGCAGGGGGCGGTGTCGTACCAGTCGCAGGAATGCGGTGCTGCACGCACCGAACGCGCGTGGGAGCATGGCCGGTACGCGCCTCCTGCGTCGGAGGACATGGCGCGGGTTCGGGCGCTTGAACAACAGGCGCAGGCGCGTGCACAGCGCGCGCGGCAGGTGTCGACCACGCGTCAGGTGCGTGAGTCGCGCGGTACGCCGGCCAGCAGCATCGGCGCCTGCGAGGCGGCGAAACAACGGCGCGACCAGGCCGTCTACCGGCTGGGGCCGAGGCGCAGCATCGAGTCGCTGCGGGCGCTGGACCAGGACGTGTTCAGGGCCTGCCGCTGAGTGCCGGCCGGCGTCGTCGCCAGGCATCGCCAGCGGATCGCATCGTTGATGCGCCAGTGTCGTTGGCTCGTTGGGTCGACATCCTCGATGGCGTCGTTCGCTTGCGGTCGCGTTGGAGGTTGGGCGCTGGACGAGGGGCGGCCGGAGGCCGCGAGGGCGGCGCGTGCGAGGAGCCGCATGCCGCACGTCTTCGTGCGGCCTTCGGGCGACCGCTCGTCGTTCCCGCGAGCGGACGGAGTGGCCATCGCTTTCCATGCGTCCGTTGCGCATCGTCGCGTCCGCGGGATGCTGCCTGGATCGTGTGGAGGCCTCCGCAGGGCGAAGGTCCAGGCCGGCCCTGCCTGGACGCCGCCGCAGATCCGGCCGCGTCCGCCAGTTGCCGCACGGCCATGTGGATCACCCCCGGCCCATGCCCGCGCCTCGCCAGGCGAACGCAGTCGCCGCGGCGTGCTGCCGGCCACCGCGGGTACGGCTGCCCGGACGTGCAGCGACGCAGCGCATGGCCCGATTCCCGGCGAAAGCGTGATGTGTTCGTGCAAGTGCTTGTTTCTGCGTGGGAAAAAGGCGCCGGTCAAGTGCCTGTTTATGTTAGAATCGGCCGCTTGCGTGGAGCCTGTTCCCGCATCGCCACGCCGCTCCTGCGGCCTGGCACCAGACCGAACCTGACGAAGAGTCCTGATGACCGATCTCGCGAAAGAAATCATCCCGGTCAACCTCGAAGACGAGATGCGCCGCAGTTACCTCGACTACGCCATGAGCGTGATCGTGGGACGCGCACTCCCCGATGTCCGCGATGGCCTGAAGCCGGTCCATCGCCGCGTGCTGTTCGCGATGAACGAGCTTGGCGCGCACAGCAACAAGGCCTATTACAAGTCCGCCCGTATCGTCGGCGACGTCATCGGTAAGTACCATCCGCATGGCGACCAGTCGGTCTACGACACGCTGGTGCGCATGGCCCAGCCGTTCTCGCTGCGCTACATGCTGGTCGACGGCCAGGGCAACTTCGGTTCGGTCGACGGCGATTCCGCTGCGGCGATGCGTTACACCGAGTCGCGCATGTCGCGCCTCAGCCACGAACTGATGGCGGACATCGACAAGGAAACCGTCGATTTCCAGCCCAACTACGACGAGAAGGAACACGAACCGACGGTCATGCCGACCCGGTTCCCGAACCTGCTGGTCAACGGCTCCGCCGGCATCGCGGTCGGCATGGCGACCAACATCCCGCCGCACAACCTGACCGAGGTGGTCGAAGCGCTGATCGCGCTGATCGACGACGCCACCCTGGATGTCGAAGCCTTGATGCAGTACATCCCCGGCCCGGACTTCCCGACCGCGGGCATCATCAACGGCGTCGCCGGCATCCAGCTGGCCTACCGCACCGGCCGCGGCCGCGTGCGCATGCGCGCCAAGGCCGATGTCGAGGTGGCCGACAACGGCCGCGAATCGATCATCGTCACCGAGATCCCCTACCAGGTGAACAAGGCGCGGTTGATCGAGAAGATCGCCGAGCTGGTCAAGGAGAAGAAGCTCGAGGGCATCAGCGAGCTGCGCGACGAGTCCGACAAGGACGGCATGCGCATCTACATCGAGATCAAGCGCGGCGAGTCTGCGGAGGTTGTCCTGAACAACCTCTACCAGCAGACCCAGATGGAGTCGGTGTTCGGCATCAACATGGTCGCGCTGGTCGATGGGCGGCCGCAGCTGGTCAACCTCAGGCAGATCCTCGACGCGTTCCTGCGCCACCGCCGCGAGGTGGTGACCCGTCGCACCATCTTCGAACTGCGCAAGGCGCGTGCCCGTGCGCACGTGCTGGAAGGCCTGACCGTCGCGCTCGCCAACATCGACGAGATGATCGAGCTGATCAAGACCTCGGAAAGCCCGCAGGTCGCCAAGGAGCGCATGCTCGAGCGCGCCTGGACGCCGGGCCTGGTCGGCACGCTGCTCGAGGCCGCCGGCGCCGAGGCCTCGCGCCCGGACGACCTGCCGATCGGCGTCGGCCTGGTCGAAGGCCGGTATCGCCTGACCGACGTGCAGGCGCAGCAGATCCTGGAGATGCGCCTGCATCGCCTGACCGGTCTGGAGCAGGAGCGCCTGACCGAGGAATACCGCCAGCTGCTGGAGACCATCCGCGGCCTGATCGAGATCCTCGAGGATCCGGACGTGCTGCGCGAAGTGATCCGCAGCGAGCTGCAGGCGCTGAAGGCCGAGTTCGGCGACGATCGCCGCAGCGAGATCCGCGCGAGCGAAGAGGATCTGGACATCCTCGACCTCATCACGCCGGAAGACGTGGTGGTGACCCTGTCGCACGCCGGTTATGCCAAGCGCCAGCCGGTGTCGGCCTACCGCGCGCAGAAGCGTGGTGGCCGCGGCCGCAGCGCGGCGGCGACGAAGGAAGAGGATTTCATCGACCAGCTGTGGCTGGTCAACACGCACGACACGCTGTTGACCTTCACCAGCAGCGGCAAGGTGTTCTGGCTGCCCGTGCATCAGCTGCCGGAAGCCGGCTCCAATGCGCGTGGTCGCCCGATCATCAACTGGATCCCGCTGGAAGCCGGCGAAAAGGTGCAGGCGGTGCTGCCGGTGCGCGAGTACGCCGAAGGCCAGTTCGTGTTCTTCGCCACCCGCAACGGCACGGTCAAGAAGACCCCGCTGGGCGAGTTCGCATTCCGGCTGGCGCGCGGCAAGAAGGCGATCAACCTGGAAGAGGGCGATGCCCTGGTCGGCGTGGCCCTGACCGATGGCCAGCGTGACGTGCTGCTGTTCGCCTCCAACGGTAAGACCGTGCGTTTCGGCGAGGAGAACGTGCGTTCCACCGGCCGTACCTCGACCGGTGTGCGCGGCATCCGCATGGTCAAGGGCGAGGAAGTGGTCAGCCTGATCGTGGCCGAGCGTGCCGCCGGCGTCGAGCTCGACGCTGTCGAGGACGAGGCCGTCGACGATGTGGTCGAGGCGGCGATCGAGGGCGAGCTGGTCGAGGCCGGCGCCGACAATGGCGTCGCCTACATCCTGACCGCCACCGAGAACGGCTACGGCAAGCGCACGCCGCTGGCCGAGTATCCGCGCAAGGGACGCGGCACCCAGGGCGTGATCGGCATCCAGACCACCGAGCGCAACGGCAAGCTGGTCGCCGCGGTGATGCTGGGCACCACCGACGAGGTCCTGCTGATCTCCGATGGCGGCACCCTGGTCCGCACCCGTGGTTCGGAAATCTCGCGCGTGGGTCGCAACACGCAGGGCGTGACCCTGATCCGTCTGTCCAAGGGCGAGAAGCTGCAGGCGGTCGAACGTCTGGACGGCTCGATCGACGAAGTGGACGAGACGATCGACGGGGTGGCGACCTCCAGCGTGGCGATCGAAGGCGAGGCGCCGCCGCAGGCCTGAGTGTCCGGCTTGGCCTGATGTGTGCAGAACGCCGGCGCAAGCCGGCGTTCTGCATTGTGGAGAGGCTTCGTCATCGCGGGAGCGCGTGTCCAGGGAGCACGCATCCGCAAGGCTGTCATGCAGCGCTGCGCGGCGCTGGTGGCGCAGGGACGTGCTCAGGTGCGCAACTGGATGCGGGCGGATTGGTCGACCTGCGCGATGCAGCGACATCCATCGTGACGAGGGCGCCAGGCCGGAACCGCCGCGTTCACCGTATCGCGCGCCCGGCGTATGTCGATCCTCGTGCAGGGCCGGGATCCTGCGCGCGGCCGCATCGGGCTTCACGGCAATACCCTGTCGGCGGGAATGGATCGACGCCGGCTCGCGCGTCCCGCAGCCAGGGTGCGGCAGGATCCAGCTCATCCGCAGCGACAGATGGCGGAATCGGGATCGGACGGCTTCACGGGATGGCGGCGCGCCCTATGGCATGGCGGAGTCGGCCAGGGCCGACTCTAGGGCGCGCGCGGCGGCCTCCGGTTGCGCGCATCCGGTTTACATCGTGCGGCACTGGCGCCAGCGGACCACTTCGTCGTGGCCCGGGCGTGGATTGAGCTGCACGCGGACGGTCCTCAGCGACGGATAGCGGTCCAGTTCCTCGCAGATGAGCGGCCAGATCAGGTCGTCGCTGTCATGCCGGTCCACGACCAGCGTCGCGCGCGTCAGCCAGTGGGCACGCCCGATGCCGGGCAGGCGACTGATCTTCCGCGCGATGTCCGCCTGGTAGCGCAGCTGGGTGGCGTCATCCGGATCCGCCTCGATGACCGGCGTCCCGGTCGTCGGGGTGACGGGTGCCGTGGAGGCGGGGTCGACGGCCGGTGTCGGCGGCGGTGCAGGTGGCGCGGCATCGGTCGTCGCCGTCGCGGCAGCGGGAGTCGCCTCGGATGCGGGACGAACCTGTTCGCCGAGGCGCCAGGCCTGGAGCGACACCGCGACGACCAGGCCGGCCGCAATCGAGGCGAGCACCGCGATCGATGCATGGCGGATCGCCTGGCGACGGCTGCCGGAGACGATCGCTTCGCGCGCATCGGCCTGCATGAAGGGCTTGAGCAGCGGCCACAGGCGACGGCCGTCGATGATCTCGATGGCGTTGCGCTCGGCGATGCCATGCGCATCGCGCTCGGCGCGCCCCTGGGTCAACAGGATGCCCGTGCGCGCACCGGACAGGTTCATGGCCGCGACCAGTTCCTCGATGGCGGGCAGCCCGATCCTGTAGGCCATGCCGTGCTTGCAGACCAGCAGGCAGCGGGCCTCGCCGTCGTTCATCAGCAGGCGGCTGCCGTCGTCAGCGGGGTCCTGCGGGCCGCGCTGGGTGTCGGTGAGGCCGCGTTGGTGCATGGCCTGCCGGATCAGGCTGGAGACCTCGCGCCAGCGCAGCGCGGCCAAGGCCTGCAGGCCTGCACGCGTCTCCGCGTCGGGGCGTCGCACGAACCAGAAATAGACGGCTGACAGCGCGGCAAGCAGCGCCGCCAGGCTCACGCCCAGCGCCCACGGCGACATGTGGATTCCTGCAGAAGATGATGTGGTGCCCGATTCTGGCGCGATGGTACACCGCGCCGGGCAGCGACCGTGACCGGCCGCAGCAGAAAACGAAGCGGCCCGTCAGTCCGTAGCCGAGAGGGGAGGGGAGCAAACGGCTAGGTATGGACTGACGGGCCGCATCCGATTTTGCCGCACCGCATGTTGCTGTGCAACATAGTACTTTCGTATTAGTCGGGGCCCGAAGCGTTCGGATCGGCAGCCGATCCGCGCGGACGCGCCGGCCTGGCGCGTGGCCGTGGCGTCGGCGATTCATCGACGGAAGCGGGCCTGCTGGACCTGCGGCGCAGCTCGGCGGTCAGGGCGTCGATCCGCGCGCCAAGCGCGTCGATGTCTTCGCGACCGGGGACGTCCAGATGACGCAGGGTCTGCTGGACGCGCTGCTCGAAGGCGCGGCCCACGCTTTCCCACGCACCGGTGGCGCGGGTCTGGGCTTTCTCGACCGCCGAATCGAGCGTCCTGCGCAGGCCATCCAGGCGTGCAGCCGTGCCGCGGACGGCATCGGACGGGACATCGCCGACAGCGCGACCTTCTTCGGCCAGCTGCTCGAACAGGCGGCTGCCCTCGGCCTGCGCACGCGACAGCGCGCCCAGGCCGGCCAGCCACACCTGCTGGGCGGATTGGCCGAACTCGCGGCCCAGGCGTTCCGTCTGGGCCTGGAAGCCGGTGTCACCGGCGGCATCGGAATGGGGCGTACGTGTGCTGCGGCTCATCGGCGCTCCTGGGCATGTGTGCTGCCCCAGTATCTTCACGAGCGCGATAAGGCCGCGTGAGGCGTCGGCTGGCTCAGCCGAGGTGTTCCTGCAGGACCCGCCGGATCTCGGATTCGATCACGCCCTTCATCGCCGAGACGAGGAAGCCCAGTTCGGCGGTGACGCGGACCTGTTCCGGCTCCAGCGCGATACGCCCATCGATGCCGGGCCCGGACAGGCGCAGCGCATCGCCGTCCCATTGGCTGTTCAGTCCGTACCGTTCGCGCAGCTTGTCGGCCACGGTCTGGATCACGCCCCGGACCTGGTCGGGCGTGCGGGTATGCGGGTGGCGGATGTCGATGCTGGACAAGCGGGCTCCGTCGGCTGGCTGCGGGAGCGTCATCGTACGCGCAGTGCCGGGCCGTACCAATGCGGCGCGTTGCACCGGCGTTTGCTAGGCTGCCGCGCATGTCAGACCTGCACCTCCATTTCAGCAACCGCCAGCAGGCCGATTTCGCCCTGCGTCCAGGCGTTCACCGGATGATGCGCCAGGCCAGCGGCACGCTCGGTCTGGGCGAACGTGCCCAGGGCGCGTTGCTGGCGCAGTTCTGCGTCGATCGTCGCGGCCTGTGGCTGCAGGTCGCGCAGGGCGCGCGCGGGATCCACGTCAATGGACGCCCGGTGCGACGGATGGCGCTGCTGCGCGCCGGCGATGCGGTCTATGCCGATGGCGTCGAACTGGTCGTGCAGGCGCCGGCCCGGTCGGAGCCGCTGCCGCCCGTGGAAGAGGATCACGCGGGCGATCCGCGCGTGGTGCTGCGTGGTGTCGGTGGCCAGTACCACGGCCGCAGCTTCACGCTCGGACCGACCCGCCTGGTCGGCGCCGCGCGCGATGCCGACATCCGCATCGAGGATGCCGCCTTCCCCGAGCGGCACGCCCTCATCGAACGGCGCGGCGAGCGGGTGGTGCTGCGTGACCTGGGTCAGGGCGAGGGCAGCCAGGTCAATGGTGTGCGGGTACGCGATGCGGTGCTGCGTGCTGGCGACCAGGTCGTGTTCGATGGCCAGCACCGGTTCGTGATCGAGTTCCCCGCGGTCGGTGGTGCCGGTGTCGCCTTGCCCGAAGCCGACAGCGAGGCGCCCGCGGTTGTCGCTGCCGCGCCGGCCAGGGAACGCTCGCGCGGCGTGCGGTTGCCCTGGTTGCTGCTGGCCGCCGCACTACTGGCCGCGCTGCTCAGCGCGTTGATGTGGTTCGCGCCGCGTTGATGCACTGCTGAGCCCGCTGCCTTCGCGGCGGATGCGCGCTCAGCGACGGCGCAGGCGGCGGACCAGGCGCCATCCCAGCAGGATGGCGAGGATGCCCGCGTAGAGCGCCGGTTCGCGCAGGTCGGACTTGACCAGCCACCAGAAGTGCAGCACCGCCAGGAGGCCGATCGGATAGATCAGCCGGTGCAGCAGCCCCCAGCGCCGCCCCAGGCGCCGCATCCAGCCGCGGGTCGAGGTGATCGCCAGGGGGATCAGCAGCAGCCAGGCCGCGAAGCCGACCGTGATGAACGGGCGTTTGACGATCTCCTCGAAGATCGTCGACCAGTAGCCGCCGAGGTCCAGCACCAGATACGCGCACAGGTGCAGCGAGGCGTAGAAGAACGCGTACAGCCCCAGCATCCGCCGGAACTGCAGCAGCACGGTCTGTCCGGTGAGCTCCCGCAGGGGGCTGATGGCCAGCGTCAGCAGCAGCAGGCGCAGCGCCCACAGCCCCGTGCGGTGCTCGATCTCGGCCACCGGATCGGCGCCCAGCGCGTCGCTGCCGGTGCGCCAGACCTCGGCGATCTGCCAGCCCAGCCACGCCGCGGGCGCCAGTGCCAGCGCGTGGACCAGGCCCTTCGCTGCGATCAACGCGCGGCTGGACGGCATCGCCGGGCGTCCTCGCGGTGGGCAGGCGTGCGGCTCAGTACCACTTGCGCAGGTCCATGCCCGTGTACAGCGAGGCGACCTGGTCGGCATAGCCGTTGAACGCCCGGGTCGGGATCCGCTCGGCGAACAGCTTGCTCTTGGTGCCGGCGATGCGGCGCTCGGTCTTCTGGCTCCAGCGCGGGTGGTCCACCGCTGGATTGACGTTGGAGAAGAACCCGTACTCCGATGGCTGCAGCCGGTTCCATGCGGTGGCCGGCATCGTTTCGACGAAGCGGATCGCGACGATCGACTTGATGCTCTTGAAGCCGTACTTCCACGGCACCACCAGCCGCAGCGGCGCGCCGTTCTGCTGCGGCAGCGGCTTGCCGTAGAGGCCGGTGGCGAGCAGGGTCAGCGGGTGCATGGCCTCGTCGATGCGCAGTCCTTCGCGGTACGGCCAGTCGATCGAGCGATACCGCATGCCGGGCATCTGCGACGGCTCGGCCAGCGTGGTGAAGGCGACGTACTTCGCCTTCGAGGTCGGCTCGAACCGCTTGAGCAGATCGCCCAGCGGCACGCCCTGCCACGGGATCACCATGGACCAGCCTTCAACGCAGCGCAGCCGGTAGATCCGCTCCTGCGGCGCGAGTCCCTTGATCAGGTCCTCCAGCCCCAGCGTGCCGGGTTTGGCGCATTCGCCGAGCACGCTGACCGACCACGGCGACGTGCGCAGGGTCCTGGCCGCACGCGAGGGATCGCCCTTGTCGGTGCCGAACTCGTAGAAGTTGTTGTAGGTGGTGATGTCTTCGTAGCGGGTCTGCACCTCGTCGGTGCGGAAACCGGCGCGGGCGTCGGCCGCACTGACGGTCACGCGCGCGGGCGGCGGCGGTTCGGCATCGGCGCAGCCCGAGAGCAGGCCCAGCGCGGGGCTGGCCGCCAGCGCCGACAGCAGGCGGCGGCGGTCGCGGTACACGCGCTCGTCGGTGATCTGGCTGGCCGGAATCGGCGGCGGCGTGGACTTGGACATCGGCTTGCTCCAGCGTGATATCGCGAGTGGGACAGCGCCCGGGCAGGTCCGGTTCCCGCGGCCAGGAACGCGTTCGTGCCGCCGTCAGCATAGTCGCCTGGCGGACGGGATGGTTGCCCCCGCAACCGCTGCACTGCGGCATACTACGAGGCCTTTCGTGACGGGTGGTTCATGACGCGCGCCTACAACTTCAGTGCCGGCCCTGCGGCCTTGCCGGAACAGGTTCTGCGCCAAGCGCAGGCGGAGATGCTGGACTGGAATGGCGTGGGTGCCTCGGTGGTGGAAATCAGCCACCGCAGCGCCGAGTTCGTGGCCCTGGCCGAGCGCATCGAATCCGATCTGCGACGCCTGTTGTCGGTGCCGGACGACTATGCGGTGCTGTTCCTCGCCGGTGGCGCCACCACCCAGCAGGCGCTGCTGGCGCTCAATTTCGCCGCTCCCGGCCAAGCCGTCGATTACGTCGTCACCGGGCACTGGGGCAAGACCGCGATCCGGCAGGTCCGCCCGTACGTCGCGGTCAACGTGGCGGCCGATGCCGAAGCGTCCGGCTTCCGCGACATTCCCCCGCGCGCCACGTGGTCGCTGCGCGACGACGCGGCCTATGTGCACATCACCGCCAACGAAACCATCCACGGCGTCGAGTTCCGCGACACGCCCGATGTCGGCGAGGTGCCGCTGTTCGCCGATTTCAGTTCCTCGATCGCGTCCGAGCCGGTCGATGTGTCGAAGTACGGGCTGATCTACGCCGGTGCGCAGAAGAACCTCGGCCCGGTCGGCATCTCGGTGGTGCTCGTGCGCCGCGACCTGCTTGAGCGCGTCGGCCAGCCGCGTGCGGACATCTTCAGCTACGCCTCGCACGCCGCGCGCGATTCGATGCTCAACACGCCGCCGACCTGGAACTGGTACCTGCTCGGACTGACCGTGGGCTGGATGCTGGAGCAGGGCGGCGTGGCCGCGTTCGCCGAACGCAATGCGGCCAAATCCGGCCTCGTCTACGCCGCCATCGACGGTTCCGGCGGCTTCTACCGCAACACGGTGGCGCCGGCGGCGCGTTCGCGCATGAACATTCCGTTCTTCCTGCCCGACGACACGCTCACCGCGCGCTTCGTCAGCGAGTCGAAGGCGGCCGGGCTGCTGGCGCTGAAGGGGCACAAGGCCGTCGGCGGCCTGCGTGCCTCGCTGTACAACGCGGTCCCCCTGGAGGCGGCGCAGGCACTGGTCGATTTCATGCGCGATTTCCAGCAGCGGCACGGCTGAGCGCAGCCTGGCCATGCATCCGTAAGGCGCCTCCCGGCGACCGTCACGACATCCGGAACACAGACAGATGGCAGCACCGAAGAAGCCCGCCGCCAAGCCGGCGAAACCCAGCAGCAAGGTGGCCGATGCGACCACGCCGGCGCCGGCCCTGGCCGATGTGCGTGCGCAGATCGACGGCATCGACCGCCAGATCCAGTCCCTGATCGCCGACCGCGCGCGCTTTGCGCTGCAGGTCGGCAAGGCCAAGGGCAAGCTGGCCGCCGCGGTCGACTATTACCGGCCCGAGCGCGAAGCGCAGGTGCTGCGCATGGTGGTGGACCGCAACGAAGGCCCGCTGTCCGACGAACTGCTGGTGCACGTGTTCCGCGAGATCATGTCGGCGTGCCTGGCCCAGCAGGAGCCGTTGAAGATCGGCTACCTCGGCCCGGAAGGCACCTTCAGCCAGCAGGCCGTGCTCAAGCATTTCGGCCGCTCCGCGCATGGCCTGCCGATGGGCAGCATCGAGGAAGTGTTCCAGGAGGTCGAGTCCGGCAATGCCGACTTCGGCGTCGTGCCGGTGGAGAACTCGGGGCAGGGCACCATCCAGGTCACGCTGGACATGTTCCTGACCTCGCCGCTGAAGATCTGCGGCGAAGTCGAACTCAAGGTCCACCAGTTCCTGCTCTCGCGCAGCGGTCGCATCGAGGACATCGAGCGGATCTACGCGCATCCGCAGGCCTTCGCCCAGACCAGCGGCTGGCTGCGCGCCAACCTGCCGAACGTGGAGAAGGTGCCGGTGTCGAGCAATGCCGAGGGTGCGCGCCGCGCACGCGGTGCCGACGATGCCGCGGCCATCGCCGGCGAGAGCGCGGCGCACGTATACGGCCTGAAGAAGGTCATCATGCAGCCGATCCAGGACGACCGCGACAACACCACGCGTTTCCTGGTCATCGGCCGCCGCATCTTCCCGACTTCCGGCCACGACCGCACCTCGGTGCTGGTCTTCATCCACGACAAGCCCGGCGCCCTGTTCGACGTGCTCAGCCCGTTCGCGCGGCACGGCATCAGCATGAACCGGATCGAGTCGCGGCCCTCGCACCAGGCCAAGTGGGAGTACGGCTTCTTCATCGACCTGGCTGGCCATATCGAGGACGAGGCGATGCAGCTGGCGCTCGCCGAACTCAAGGCGCATTCGGCGCAGATCAAGGTGCTGGGGTCCTACCCGGTCGCGGTGCCATGAGCCGTGAAGCGCACAAGGCGGTCAGTTCCAGGCCGCATTACTGGCTCCCGGCGAAGAAGTTCGGCTTCGGCTGGGGCGTGCCGTACGCCTGGCAGGGCTGGGTGGTGCTGCTGGCCTATGTCGCCGGCACCGTGCTGGCAGGCGTGTTCTTTCCGCCAGGCCGGGATCCGCTCGCCTTCGGCGGCATCGTCGCGCTGCTGAGCCTGCTGCTGGTGCTGGTGTGCAGCTGGAAGGGCGAGCCGATCCTGTCGGACAAGCGCCGCCGCACCTGATGTCCGCCGCGTCCGCAAGGCGGAGCGGTTTCCCTTACTGAAGCGTTGGAGTCGAGATGTCGCAGCACTGGGTCGCAACCGTCGGGCAACCGCTGCAGGGCACGCTGGAAATTCCCGGCGACAAGTCCGTGTCGCACCGCTCGGTGATGTTCGCCGCACTGGCCGATGGCGTATCCACCATCGACGGTTTCCTCGAAGGCGAGGACACCCGCGCGACCGCGGCGATCTTCTCCAGGCTGGGCGTGCGGATCGAGACGCCTTCGCCGTCGCGTCGCATCGTGCATGGGGTCGGCGTCGATGGCCTGCGCGCGCCGGAAGGCGAGCTGGACTGCGGCAATGCCGGCACGGGCATGCGCCTGCTGGCCGGCCTGCTGGCCGCGCAGCCGTTCGACAGCGTGCTTGTCGGCGACGAATCGCTGTCCAGGCGTCCGATGCGCCGCGTTACCGGGCCGCTCGCGCAGATGGGGGCGAAGATCGACACCCGCGACGATGGCACGCCGCCGCTGCACATCCATGGCGGCCAGCCGCTGACCGGCATCGCGTACGCCAGCCCCGTCGCCAGCGCACAGGTGAAGTCGGCGGTCCTGCTGGCCGGCCTGTATGCGCAGGGCAACACCTCGGTGACCGAACCGCATCCGACCCGCGATTACAGCGAACGCATGCTGTCCGCGTTCGGGGTGGACATCGAATTCTCGCCGGGTTACGCGAAGCTGCGCGGTGGCCAGCGCCTGCGTGCGACCGATATCGCGGTCCCGGCCGACTTCTCCTCGGCCGCGTTCTACCTGGTGGCGGGCAGCATCGTGCCCGGCTCGGAACTGCGCCTGCGCGCGGTCGGGCTCAATCCGCGCAGGACCGGCCTGCTGCAGGCGCTGCGCCTGATGGGCGCCGACATCCGCGAGGAAAACGCGGGCACCCATGGTGGCGAGCCGGTGGCCGATCTGGTCGTGCGGCATGCGCCGCTGCACGGCATCGAGGTGCCGGAGGAGCTGGTACCCGACATGATCGATGAGTTCCCGGCGCTGTTCGTGGCGGCGGCCTGCGCTGACGGCCCGACCGTGGTGCGCGGCGCAGCGGAACTGCGGGTCAAGGAATCCGACCGCCTGGCCGCCATGGCGACGGGCCTGCGCACGCTTGGCCTGCGCGTGGATGAAGCGCCGGATGGCGCCACGATCCATCCCGGCCAGTTGCACGGCGGAACGATCGAAAGCCATGGTGACCATCGGATCGCCATGGCTTTCGCGGTGGCCGCCCAGCGTGCCAGCGGCGAGGTCAGGATCGAGGACGTGGCCAATGTGGCCACGTCGTTCCCCGGCTTCGACACGCTTGCGCGCGGCTGCGGGTTCGGCCTGGTCTGATCGACCTGACCTGATCAGCCTGATCAAACCCGCCTGATCACATCAGCCCTGCTGCCTGAAGTCGACGGGCAGCTGCACGGTGGCCATGGTCGGCTTGCCGTCGCGGATGGCCGGCTCGAAGCGCCACTGGCGCGCGGCATCCATGGCGGCACGATCCAGGTCGCGGTTGCGGGTGCCGTTGCGTTCGACCACGCGCACGTCGGTCGGCACGCCGTCGCTGCCGACCGTGATGGCGACCACGACGCTGCCCTCGCTGCCCGAACGCAGGGCCGAGCGCGGATACTCCGGCATCGGATTGCCCTGCAACGGACGCGGCGCGCGATCGGCGACGACTGGGCGCGCGCGTTCCTGGCTGCGGTTGGCGGCCGGTGCCGGCGTGGCAGGCGTCGTCTCGTTTCCGGCAGGCAGGGTGGCGGGCGGGATGGCGTCGGTGGCGATCGGCGTGGTGGCCACGCGGTCCTGGCGGCTCCACCAGACCACGGCGGCAATCAGCGCCACCGCCAATGCGGCCCACAGCACCGGTGAGGTGCGCTGTGCGGGCGGCGGTGTGGTGTCGGTCTCGCGGACGTCGGGCGTGTGCTGCGTATAGGTGGTCATGACTCGGCTCCTTCGGTGGTCTTCACCGTGATCGAGTCTTGCCGCAGCGATGTGGTCGGCCGGTCGTTTCGACGTTAACCGCGCGCGAAACGAACGCGTGCGTTCACGCCGGTGATCGTCGCGTGCATGCGTGCCGGCCGGCGATCAGCGTGCGTTGAATTCGACCGGGATCGTCAGCACGCCCGCAACCGCTGCGCCACTGGCATCCCGCGCCGCCTGGAACTGCCAGCGCGACACCGCATCCGCGGCCGCGCGGTCCAGTGCCCGCGAACCGCTTGCACCGACCACCTGGACCCGGACCGGATGGCCGAGCGCATCGACCTCGACCTGCAGCATCACCGTTCCGCTCTCGCCGCGGCGCAGGGCCGATGCCGGATAGCGTGGTGACGGCTGGTCGGGCAGCAGGGCGGGCGGCTGCAGCGTGGATGTGGCCGGTGCCGCGGCGTCGAGCGGCGGCGGCAACGGATCGGCCGCGACCGGTTCGGCCGGCGCCGGCGGTGCCGGGGCCGGCTCTTCGATCAGCTGCGCGGCCGCATCTTCCGGAACCGGGATCGGCGTGGCCGCTTCGCCCGCGGCCATCGGTGCGGGGAGCGGTTCGAACGCCGGTGCCGCCGCGGTCGGCGGTGCCGGTCCGACCGGCGCGTCGTCGCTGCGGATGGCAAGCCACACCACGAGGAAGAGCAACAGGCCCATTCCGAACGCCGCACCCGCGAGCATCCACGGATGGGCGGGCAGGCGCAGCAGCAGGGGGGGCAGGCGGAGTCGTGCGGTGGTGGCCATGGCGACGGACGCAGGATGACGGCTCGATTCTGTCATAGCGGCGATGAACGCAGCGGCGGCGGCCGCGATTGGGGATAATGGCCGGCCACGTCCTTCGAAACGCCACCGCCATGCTCGATCCCGTACTGCTCCGCAACCAGACCGCCGCCCTGGCGGAACGCCTGCTGGCCACCCGTGGCTACACGCTGGATCTGGCCGTGCTGGAGTCCGCCGAGAGCGAGCGCAAGCAGATCCAGATCCGCACCCAGGAACTGCAGAACCTGCGCAATACGCGGTCCAAGGCGATCGGGCAGGCCAAGGCCAAGGGCGAGGACGTGTCCGCGCTGATGGCCGAGGTCGCCGGGTTCGCCGAGGAACTGGCTGCGTCCGAAACGCGCCTGACCCAGGTGCGCGCGCAGCTGGACGAGCTTTCGCTCGGGATCCCGAACCTGCCGGCCGAAGACGTGCCGCTGGGCAAGGACGAGAGCGAGAATCAGGAACTGGCGCGCTGGGGCACCCCGCGCAGCTTCGATTTCGCGGTCAAGGATCACGTCGAACTCGGCGCGGTCAACGGCTGGCTGGACGCGGAGACCGCGGCCAAGCTGTCCGGCGCGCGTTTCACCGTGCTGCGCGGCCCGATCGCGCGCCTGCACCGCGCCCTGGCCCAGTTCATGCTGGACCTGCACACCGGCGAGCACGCGTACCAGGAAACCAATGTCCCGGTGATCGTCAACGCCGACAGCCTGTTCGGCACCGGCCAGCTGCCCAAGTTCGAGGAGGACATGTTCGCCACCGCGCTGGGCGAGCAGAAGCGTTACCTGATCTCGACCTCGGAGATTTCGCTGACCAATGTCGTGCGCGACGAGATCGTCGAGGACGAGCGCCTGCCGCTGCGCATGACCGCCCATTCGCTGTGCTTCCGTTCCGAGGCCGGCAGTGGTGGCCGCGACACCCGCGGCATGATCCGCCAGCACCAGTTCGAGAAGGTGGAGCTGGTCAGCGTCTGCCGTCCGGAAGAAAGCACGGCCGAGCACGAGCGCATGACCGCCGCCGCCGAGGCCGTGCTGCGGAAGCTGGGCCTGCCGTACCGCAAGGTGCTGCTGTGCACCGGCGACATGGGGTTCTCGGCGACGCGCACCTACGACCTGGAAGTCTGGCTGCCCTCGCAGGATACCTACCGCGAGATTTCCTCGTGTTCGAACTGCGGCGATTTCCAGGCCCGCCGCATGCAGGCGCGCTGGCGCAACCCGGCCACCGGCAAGCCGGAACTGGTGCACACGCTCAACGGATCCGGCGTGGCCGTGGGCCGCGCGATGATCGCGGTGATGGAGAACTATCAGAACGCCGACGGATCGATCGAAGTGCCCGACGTGCTGCGCCCGTACATGGGCGGGATCGAGCGCATCGGCTGAGGTGCCGCGCGCCGCACGCATCCGCGGCGGCGCTCCCGCGGTCCGGGGCGGTTCGAGGTGCGCCAGGGTTGCCGGTGTGCGTGGTCGTCGCCGTATCGCCCACGCCATGCAATGCGAGACCATGCGGCGTTCGTGGCGGATCCGTGTCGCGTGCGCCTGCCGTCGTTGCGCGGCCACGCCGGCCCGCTGCGGCGCGCCGCCGTCCTGCGGTTGTCTGGCGCTGCCAGCTGGCCGGGAGTTCGGATACGGAACAGAACCGCCCGCCGTGGCCACGTCCGGCGCGGCACGACCTTCAGGCCGAATGACGTCCCGTGAAATCGCTCCCGGGCGATGGACGCGACCTCAACCGGACAGCGGTCCAGCCTGCCGGCGCGGGCGTGACCCGGCGCCCCGGCATTCCGCCTCCTTCAGGATGACGAATGGACGTTGCCGAGCTGGGACGAAAGTGATTACATATCGCGATTCGTTCCATTCATGGAATTAAAGCCATGCAGGATCTCAACGACCTGTACTACTTCGCGATGGTGGTCGAGCATGGCGGTTTCGCCGCGGCCGAACGCGCCCTCGGCATCCCCAAGTCGCGCCTGAGCCGACGCATCAGCCAGCTCGAGACCGATCTCGGCGTGCGGCTGCTGCAGCGCTCCACGCGCCGTTTCGCGGTCACCGACGTCGGCATGAGCGTCTACCGCCATGCGCAGACCATGCTCACCGAGGCCCAGGCCGCGCGCGAGGTGGTCGATCGCCTCAGTGCCGAGCCGCGCGGCGTGGTCCGGGTCAGCGTGCCGGTCGCCATCGCCCAGCAGCAGCTGCCCAAGCTGCTGCCGAAGTTCCTCGAGCAGTACCCGAAGGTGCGCCTGCAACTGCACATCGGCAATCGCCGCGTCGACCTGATCAACGAAGGCTTCGATGTCGCGCTGCGCGTTCGTGCGCGGCTGGACGACGACGGCAGCCTGGTCATGCGCAGCTTCGGCCAGATCCAGGAACTGCTGGTCGCCAGCCCGCGCTATCTGGACCGGGCCGGCCGGCCCCGCGATCCCTCCGACCTGGCCTCGCACGTGACCCTCAGCATCAACGAGGACGAAGCGCATCAGCGCTGGGAACTGCACGGCCCGCAGGGCGAAGTGCGGCGCGTCGATCTGCAGCCGCGCCTGGCCGGATTCGATTTCCCGCTGCTGCAGGCCATGGTCCGCGATGGATTCGGCATCACCATGCTGCCGGAAACCGTCTGCGCCGAAGCCGTGCGTCGCGGTGAACTGGAGGTCGTGCTGCCGGAATGGTCGCTGCCGCAGGGCATCTGCCACGCCGTGTTCGCGTCGCGCCGAGGCCTGCTGCCGGCGGTGCGCGTGTTCATCGATTTCCTCGCCGAGCACCTGCCGCAGCAGATCGAGGCCTCGCGCCTGGACTGCGCCAACTGCCCGGGCAAGCAGGCCAAGGTGGTGGAACTGGAAGCCGCGACGGGCTGAAACCGGAGTGCGCGGCATGCCACAATGCGCGCCGCCGCGCTGGAAGGATGTCGGTCCACAGTGGCATCGTCGCGATGCCGGACCGGCATCGGACAAGCAACGGAAGAGTGGCCGAGCGGTTTAAGGCACCGGTCTTGAAAACCGGCGTAGTGGCGACACTACCGTGGGTTCGAATCCCACCTCTTCCGCCACGTTGCATCCGCGTCGTGCGGCCATCGCAGCAGGCGGCCTGACCGGTCCACGAACGCCCCGCATGTCGCGGGGCGTTTTCGCGTCTGCGCTTCAGTGCGCGTGCGGATGCGCAGCGTCGGCACCGGTGTCCGCGTCCCAGCTGCGCAGGGCGGCGTCCAGGGCAGCGATGGCAGCGGGGATGCCGGTGGCATCGAGCTGGCCGACGGTGTCCTTCTCGCTGTGGATCACCTCCATCACCTTCGGCATCCGCTCCGGCTTCTGGCGGCTGAACACCTGCAGGATGCCCGGGATCTCGTCGCCACCGACCAGCGAGAACGACACCGCGGGCCAGCCTGCGCGCTGGAATGCCAGGTGGTCGGTGGGCGGATAGGTCTGCCCCGGCGAGAAGCCCAGGCCCTGCGCCCTGGTCGACGCCTGCAACGCCTGCACCAGCGGGGCGTCGGCCTGCGGCGCCATCATCCAAAGCGTATCGCCCCAGCCGAACACGTCGAAGTTCACGTACAGCGCGGGCTGTTCGCGGCCCGGCGTGGCGACCCAGGCGCGCGAGCCGAGCAGGCCAAGCTCTTCCAGGTCCCAGAACACCAGCTGCACGCGATGCTGCGCCAGCGGCGCCTGCTTGAGGCGCTCGGCCAGTTCCAGCACGGCAGCCACGCCGGAGGCGTTGTCGGTCGCGCCATGGCCGACGTCGACGCGGTCGTAGTGCGCGCCGATCAGCAGCAGCGGGGCGCTGGCCGCGCCGCCGAGATCGGCGACGAGATTGCGTCCCTGCCTGCCGTCCAGCTCGAACGTCTCCGCGCGCCACGCCACGCCCATGGCGTCGAGACGCTCACCGATCGCGGCGGCGCGCGCGGCGGTGTCGGCTCCGGCGCTGACACGCGCGACCTGCGCTTCCCACGAACCGGCGACCGCCTTGGCGGCGTCGGCGTGGCACAGCGACGGAAAGGCAAGCAGGGCGGCGGTGGCCACCATCGCCGCGCGACGGAAAAAGCGGAGTTCCATGTGTGCGTGTCCCCTGAAGTCAATGGCGAAGTATGCCTTTCATCGGCACGCGGCGCTTGCTGCGACGGGACGTGAAGGCTAGTCTCCTTCACACGGTCCATTCCCAGGGAAGTGGCAATGACCATCCGGGTCTTTCTGGTCGACGACCATGCGCTCGTCAGGACGGGGTTGCGCATGATCCTGGCAGCCGAATCCGACATCGAGATCGTCGGCGAAGCCGAAACCGGAGAAGAGGCGTTGCCTCTGATCCGCAGACTCAAGCCCGATGTGGTGCTGTGCGACCTGCATCTGCCCGGCGTCAGTGGCCTCGAAGTGACCGAGCGGATCGTGCGTTCGGGCCAGGAAACGCGCGTGGTCATCGTTTCGGTGCTCGAGGACGGGCCCTTGCCCAAGCGCCTGCTCGATGCTGGTGCGTCCGGCTATATCGGCAAGGCCGGCGATGCGCGCGAACTGCTGCGCGCGGTGCGCGACGTGGCACGCGGCAAACGCTACCTGGGCACGAGCATCGCCCAGAACATCGCGCTGGCCAGCGTCGATGGCGGTGGCTCGCCGTTCGATCAGCTGTCGCCGCGCGAGCTGGAAGTGGCGATGCTGCTGGTGCAGGGCCTGCGCCAGGACGCGATCGCCAAGCGGCTCAGCCTGAGCGCGAAGACCGTCAATACGCACAAATCCAGGCTGTTCGAGAAACTCGATGTCAGCGACAGCATCGCGCTCGCGCGGATGGCTGCGCGCTATGGACTGATGGAGCCCGGCCAGGCGCTCTGAGCTGCCGTTCTGCGCGCAGCGCGGCGCTGGATCCGGATGTCGCGGGAAGCTGCCAGACCGCTGGATCCGAGCGTGCTGGGGCTTTCAGTGCATGCGCGGACGCGAAATGTCCAGTTGGCGAAATGCAGTGCCGTGCGCATCGGCTGCGCGGGACACCGTGCGTGCAGGAGGAGGATGCGCATCAGGCCGGTCGTCGGCGTCAGGGCGCTGATCGCCGCGTCATGCAGCCTCGGTCGGTTGGATAGGCGGCCGGTACACGGGTGCAGCGCCAGCCATTGCGCAGCCGCGTCGCTCTTGTCGTCGGCTGATCAGCCAGCGGGCTGTGCGGCGTTGCCTGATCGTCCGGGCAGAGCAGGGCCGCAGCGAACGCCGTCGCCGATCGTGGGCTGCGCGCGTGGACCGCAGGCCCCAAAAGCGAAGGCCGGCTTGCGCCGGCCTTCGCTTCGTCCATCCAGCAGGCAGTGCCGTCAGTTCGGCTTGACCTGCTTGTCGTCGTCTTCCGTCACATCCGACACGGTGTCATCGGACTGCACCGTGGCCGAATCCGCCGGCTGCTCTTCGGCGACCGGCAACGGCAGCGGCAGGTTCTGGTCGAACAGGCCCTGGATCGCCGGCCGCTCGGGCTTGGCTTCCTCGGCCGGGACCGGTGCGGGCTCCGCCCTGGACTGAACGGGCTGCACCGCTTCGATCGCCACGGCAGCGTCGGCCGCGGTCTCGATCGGTGCGGCCTGCTCGGCGGGCGCGGCCTGCTCGATGCTGTCGGCAGCCCTGGAAGCGGCGTCCGCGGGCGTATCGATGGTAGCGGTCGCCGGAGCCGGCTCCACGGCGGTTGCAACCTCGGCGGTTTCGACGACGGCAGGAGCGGTGACGGCGGGTTCGACGACAGCCGTCTGGACCGCGGCGGGTTCGACGGTCTGCGTTTCGACCTCCACTGCGGCCGCGTGCACGGTCTCGACGGGGGCGCTGGGCGCCTCCGGCTGGATCAGGATCACCGGCTGCGCGTCCGGCGTGCCGGCCTCGGCAGCAACCGCGTTCACCTCGGGCGATGCCGGAGCATCCACGGCCTCGGTCGACTCGGGAATCGACTGGACCGCATCGGTCCGGGTGGCGCGCTCGTTGCGGGCAGGGCGCCTGCTCGCGACCGGCGCCGCTGGAGCATCGGCTGCGATGTCGTCGAAATCGAACTCGGGCTGGCCTGCCGTCGTGGCTGCAACGCCGGCTTCGATGTCGCCATCCAAGCCGTCATCGGCTGCATCGTCGCCTGCATCCAGGCCATCGATGCCGCCTTCGGCACTGGCGTTGGCGCCATCGCCACCGCGACGACGGCGACGGCCACCACGACGACCGCGGCGGCGGCGGCTTCCGCCTTCGCCTGCGGCATCGTCGGCCGCGGCCTGGGTGTCATCGTCGGCGTTGGTCGCGACATCGTCGGCCGCCGCAGGTGCTGCCTGGGCAGCCTCGACGGAGGCCGTTGCCGGCGCCTGCGTGGCGACGACGACAGCCGCGGCTGCCGGCACGGCGACGGCCGTGCTCAGTGCGACATCCTCGGCGGCCGCGGCGTCGCGGATCGGCCTGGGTGCAACGGTCTCGCCGCTGCCTGCCTGCGGCTTCGGCTCTGCCTGGCGCTCGGCCTGCTTCTGCCTGGGCTGCTTCTGCTGGCGATTGCCCTGGCCGGCATTGCCCGGCTGCTGCGCGGCGGCCGCAGCGTTCTGCGGCTGCTTCGGCTGGCCCTGCTGCTTGTCCTGCTTCTCCTGGCGTGCCTGCGGCTGCTGGCCGTTGCCATTGCCGACGTTGCCACCCTTGCCCTGGCCACGCTGCTTCTGCTGCTGGCCACGGCCGTTCTGGCCCTGGCCGCCGCCCTCGTTGCCGCGACCTTCGCGACGCTGGCGGTCGTTGCGGTTGCCGCGACCTTCGCTCTGGCGCGACTGACGCTCCTGCGGCGACTGCTCGGTGACGGCATCGGCCGCACCGAAGAGACGCTTGAAGAAGCCGACCACGCCACCGCCGGTCGAGACCGGGGCGGGCGCCACGGCGGCAACCGGTGCCGGTGCCTGGACTTCCTCGCGCTCCTCGCGCACCGGTGCCGGGCGCGGCGGCGCGACACGGGTGACGGCCGGCGGCGGCGGGATGTTCATCTGCGCCTTGGTCAGCGCGTGCACCGGCAGCTTGCGCGGGGTGCCGCGCTGGTAGCTCGGCTTGCCGCTTTCCTCGCCCAGCTCGTTCTCGCGCAGGCGGGTGACTTCGTAGTGCGGGGTATGCAGCTGCTCGTCGGCGACGATGATGATCGGCGCGTCATGACGCTTCTCGATCTCGCGCAGCGCATTGCGCTTCTCGTTGAGCAGGAAGTTGGCGATCTCGACCGGGGCCTGGACCAGCACCTGTCCGGTGTTCTCCTTCATCGCGTGCTCTTCGGCGACGCGGATGATCGACAGCGACAGCGACTCGACGCTGCGCATGCGGCCATGGCCTTCGCAGCGCGGGCAGACGATCTGGCTGGATTCGCCGAGGCTGGCGCGCAGGCGCTGGCGCGACATTTCCATCAGGCCGAACCGGCTGATGCGGCCGAGCTGGACGCGGGCACGGTCGTACTTCAGCGACCCCTGCAGGCGGTTCTCGACCTCGCGCTGGTGCTTGGACGAGGACATGTCGATGAAGTCGATCACCACCAGGCCGCCCAGGTCGCGCAGGCGCAGCTGGCGGGAGACTTCCTCGGCCGCTTCCAGGTTGGTGTGGAACGCGGTTTCCTCGATGTCGCCACCCTTGGTGGCGCGCGCCGAGTTGACGTCGATCGCGGTCAGCGCCTCGGTCTGGTCGATCACCAGCGCGCCGCCGGACGGCAGGCGGATGGTGCGCTCGTACGCGTTCTCGATCTGCGACTCGATCTGGAAGCGGTTGAAGAGCGGGATGTCGTCCTTGTAGTGCTTGAGCTTGCGCAGGCTCTGCGGCATCACCTGCTGCATGAACTCCTGCGCGTCCTGGAACATCTCTTCGGTGTCGACCAGGATCTCGCCGATATCGGCGCGCAGGTAATCGCGCAGGGCGCGGATGATCAGGCGCGATTCCTGGTAGATCAGGAACGAGGCCGGACGGGCCAGCGCGGCCTCGGCGATCGCGCGCCAGGCGGCCAGCAGGTAGTCCAGGTCCCACTGCAGTTCTTCGGCATCGCGGCCGACGCCGGCGGTGCGGATGATCACGCCCATGTCGTCGGGGATGTTCAGCGCGTCCATGGCGCGCTTGAGCTCGGCACGGTCCTCGCCCTCGATCCGGCGCGACACGCCACCGGCGGTCGGCGAATTGGGCATCAGCACCATGTAGCGGCCGGCCAGCGAGATGAACGTGGTCAGGGCGGCGCCCTTGTTGCCGCGCTCGTCCTTGTCGACCTGGACCACCACTTCCTGGCCTTCGCGCAGCAGTTCGCGGATGCCGGCCTTGTTCGGGTCGACCCCGGCCTGGAAGTAATCGCGGGAGATTTCCTTCAGCGGCAGGAAGCCGTGGCGGTCGGCGCCGTAATCGACGAAGGCGGCTTCGAGCGAGGGCTCGAGGCGGGTGATGCGGCCCTTGTAGATGTTGGACTTGCGCTGTTCCTTCGAGGGTTGCTCGATGTCGATGTCGTACAGCGTCTGGCCATCGACAATGGCCACGCGCAGCTCTTCGGCCTGCGTGGCATTGATCAGCATTCGCTTCATTGTTGCGTTCCTTGAACGCGCTCTACCGCGCGGAACGCCGGGCGTTGGCTCTGGAATCCCGCCTCGCGAGAGGTGGGGTCCGCCGTCCATATCGCGCAGGCGCGGGTTTGGACGGAGTCTGGCTTCCAGCGCTGCAACACCGCAGCGGACCGCGGGAGCGCTCTGTTTCACTTTGTTGTTACGGGCCGGCGGCGCTGGGCGCCGCACGGGACATGTTCAGCCTCCGGTGCTCTGACCCACCGGGCCATGGCCGGGTTTGCCTGCAAGCCGCTAACATGGCCGCCCCGGGGGCGGTGGTCGCGCACTGTGCCGGGATCGCGGGAAGCCCGGGCTTCTGGCCCAGCAGCTTCTTCCAGCGGAATCAAACCCTTACATAGCCCCCCGAGTCTAACAGAATTAATGTGCCCATGACCGACCCCGCCAATGCCCGGGCCGGCGCCCGCACCGTGAAGGTGCCGGACGACCGTGCCGGACAACGTCTCGACAATTTCCTCCTGGGCCAGCTCAAGGGCGCGCCCCGCAGCCTGGTCTACAAGCTGGTCCGCAGCGGGCAGGTCCGCGTGAACGGCGGGCGGGCCAAGGCCGAGCGCAAGCTGGAGGCGGGCGACGAGGTCCGGATCCCGCCGCTGCGCCTGCCCGAAGAGGGCGAGCGCGGAACGCCGGCGCCGGGTCTGCTGCAGCGGATCGAAGCGTCGATCGTGTTCGAGGACGCGCGGCTGCTGGCGCTGGACAAGCCGACCGGCGTGGCCAGCCACGGCGGCAGCGGGATCAGCTTCGGCGCGATCGAGACCCTGCGGGCGCTGCGCCCGAACCAGACCCTCGAGCTCGTGCACCGGCTCGACCGCGACACCTCCGGCGTGCTGATCGTGGCCAAGAAGCGCTCGGCGCTGAGCGAACTGCAGGCGCTGCTGCGCGAGGACCACGGCGCCGGCATCCGCAAGCGTTACCTGACCCTGCTGGCCGGGCGCATGCCGGACGGAACGATGACCGTGGACGCGCCGCTGCATGTCGGCCTGCGCCAAGGCGGCGAGCGCCACGTGCAGGTCAACCCGATCGGCAAGGAATCGATCAGCCATTTCCGGGTGCTCGAGCGGCGCGGCGGCCATTCCTACTGCGAGGTCCGGATCGAGACCGGCCGCACCCACCAGATCCGCGCCCATGCCCAGCACCTCGGTCACCCGGTGGCCGGCGACGACAAGTATGGCGACGAGGAGGTCAACCGGCGGCTGCGCGACAAGGCCGGGCTGCGCCGCCTGTTCCTGCATGCCGCCTCGCTGGAATTCGCCCTGGACGAGGGCCGCAGCCCGTACATGATCAACGCGCCGCTGGCGCCTGAACTGCGCGACGTGCTGGATCGGCTGGGGTAAGGCGCGCCCGCATCCGACCCGCGGGTCGGATGCGGGGCATGTGCCGCGGCGGGCGAATGGCGATGGCGGCCGGTGCGTGCGCCTGCTGCTGGGGGTGACGGCCTCACACGCCCGCGGCGGCTGGCATTGTCCTTCGGCACTGCGCGGGGCGGGGTGCCGCCGTCCCCGGGCTCAATCCCGGTGCTGCGATGCCGGCTTGCGGGCCAGGTCGGCTGCCGCGGCTACCACTTGAACAGGACCAGGCTCAGCGCCAGCACGCCCATGCCGCTGACCAGGCCGTAGACGGTTTCGTGGCCCTTGGCATAGCGCTTGGCGGCCGGCAGCAGTTCGTCGATCGCCAGGAACACCATGACCCCGGCGATGACGCCGAACACCGCGCCGAACACGGCCTCGGACAGGTAGTTCGACAGCAGGGCGTAGCCGATGATCGCACCGACCGGCTCGGCCAGGCCCGACAGCAGGCTGGCGACGAAGGCGTAGGTCTTGTTGCCGGTGGCGTAATAGACCGGCACCGCGATCGCGATGCCTTCGGGGATGTTGTGGATGGCGATGGCGAAGGCCAGCGGCAGGCCGACCGCCGGGCTTTCCAGCGTGGCGAAGAAGGTCGCCAGGCCCTCGGGGAAGTTGTGCGCGGTGATCGCCACGGCCGTCATCAGGCCGACCCGGCGGATGTACTCCCGGTTCTGCTCGCGCAACGCGGGGTCGTCGGTGGTCAGGCTGTCGTGCGGATTGGGCACCAGCCGGTCGATCACCATGATCAGCAGCATGCCGGCCAGGAACGCGAAGGTCGCATAGGTGAAGCCGAGCCGCTCGTCGAAGGCGTGGGTGAACGAGGCGATCGACTTGTTCAGGATCTCCGACAGCGAGACATAGACCATCGCGCCGCCGGCGAAGGCCAGGCCGAAGGCCAGCAGCCGCGGGTTCGGGCCGCGCGCGAAGGTGACCAGCAGGCTGCCCAGGCCGGTCGCGAGGCCGGCAGCGAGGGTGACGCCCAGGGCGACCAGGACGGCGGAGAAGGAGGGATCTTGCATGTTGAACCGGCGTTGGGGCGGCGGGGAGGGGGATCAGCCGCCGCGTCCGGCATCGAGCGCGAAACAGGCATCCGGGCGCACGTCGGGCGCGCGGAAGTTCACCGGGACCTGGATCGTCTGCGCCACCGGCTGGCCGTTGCGGGTGGCCGCGCGGAAGGTCCAGCCCTGGACCGCCTCGCGGGCCAGCGTATCGAGCGCGTCGGTCCCGCTGCTGCGGACCAGGTCGATGCGGGTCGGCTTGCCTTCGGTGCCGACCTGGACGTTGAGCACGCTCTGTCCGGCCGCGCCGGCGCAGGCCAGTTCCATCGGATAGACCGGGGGTGGCGTGTCGATCGCGGCGATCGCGGTCGGCGACTTCACCGGTGCGGCGGGCTCGGAGCCGCCGCCGCAGGCCGACAGCAGGCTGCCGGCCGCCAGGGCGGCGAGGAGGGGCATGAAACCGCGCATCGCCATGTCAGGCCTCCAGCAGGGCCGCGGCCTTGGCCGCACAGATGAAGTCGTTCTCGCTCAACCCGCCGACGTCGTGGGTCGAGAAGCGGACCACGCAGCGGTCGTAATGCACGCCGAGGTCCGGATGGTGGTCCTCGCGGTGCGCGATCCAGGCCAGGGCGTTCACGAAGGCCATCGTCCGGTGGTAATCGCCGAAACGGAACGTGCGGACCAGGGCGCGGCCTTCCTCGGCCAGCTCCCAGCCGGCGACCTGCGGCAGCAGTTCGGCCACGCGCGCCTCGCCGAGGCGGTGGTCCTGGCCGCGGCGCGGGATGCAGTGCGCCTGCGCGAGGGGAATCAGGTCGGACATGGTGGCTCCATTGTCAGGCTGAACATGGTCGGGGCGGCGTGACGGCGGACGGTGCTGCGGTCACCCGGGAGGCGGCTAGAATAGCCGCATGATCAATATTTCCGACAGCGCGCAGGCGCACTTCCGCAAGTTGGTCGAGCGCGAGGCGATTCCGGGGCTCGGCGTACGCCTGAGCGCGGTGCATGCCGGCACGGCGCAGGCCGATGCCAGGCTGGAATTCGCCGAGCCGTCCGAGCTGGCCGGCGACGAATGGGCGGTGGACTGCGACGGGTTCACCCTGTACGTGGCCGCCGACAGCGTCGCCTGGCTGGATGGCGCGGACATCGATTACGTGTTCCAGGGCACCGGCGCGCAGCTGACGATCAAGGCGCCGAGGATCAAGGGCGAGGCGCCTGCCGATTCGGCCTCGCTGGTCGAGCGGGTGCGCTGGGTGATGGACAACGAGATCAACCCGCAGCTGGCCCAGCATGGTGGCCGCGCGACCGTGCAGGAAGTCTCCGGCGAAGGCGTGGTGCTGCTGCGCTTCGGCGGCGGCTGCCATGGCTGCGGCATGGCCGACGTGACCTTGAAGCAGGGCATCGAGAAGACCCTGATGGCGCGCGTGCCTGGCGTCACCGCGGTGCGCGACGCGACCGATCACGACAGCGGCGACGCGCCGTACATGCCACGCGGCAACGCCGCCTGATCCGCCCGTCGCGCCGATGACGCGGGCTGCCGAGATCATCGACGCGCTGCTGGCCCGCAAGCCGGGCGTGCTGCTGCGCGAGCGCACCACCGGTCTGCCCTACGGCTGGGCGCTGTGGATCCGCAACAGCGCCAGGCATCGTCCGCCGGGCGTCGTTCCCGCCTCGCCCGACCTGGTGGCGGCGGCCGCGGCCGAACGCGGTGACCGCAGGCGCGAGCCGGGCGAGGCGCTCGGTCGCTGGGGCGCCTTCCTCGCATTGTGGCGGCAGGGCTGGCAGCAGGCGCCGCGCGACGAGCGGCCGCTGCGCTGGTTCTCCGGCACCGGCAGTCTGTTGATGCACCTGCTGTTCGTGGTCGGCATGGCGTGGGTGGCCTACCTGCAGTCGTTGCCGGTGCCACCGGCCGTGGCGGGCGGAGGCGGCGACCGGGTCCAGGTGGGCTTCGTGGCGCGCGAGGGCGACGGGCAGGCTGGCGCGGTCGACGGTCCGGCGTCCGATGGGCCGGCCGACGCTGCAGGGACGCCATCGGCATCCGCGCTGCCAGCGGATGCCGCCGCCGCACCGCCGGACACGGGCAGCTCCACGACAGCCGCGGCCGAGCCGGTGGTCGACCAGTCCTCGTTTTCGTTCCTGGACATTCCGGTTCCGACGCCGCCCGATGCCGCGCCGATGCCGCCGCTGGAGGCCGAGACGCCCCAGCCCGAACAACCGGTGCAGGTCACCGTGGTCGACGTGCCGACCCGGGCCCATGTGCTGCCGCCGACCACGCCGCGGGCGATGCCGGACGCGGAGCTGCGGGTGCGTGACGTGCCCCTGGTGATCGCCCCGCAGGTGCAGGCGCCGCTGGCGCGCGCGGTCGATGCGCCGGTGCCGGTCCTGCGCGAGCCGCAACTGCGCCAGCGCGCGGTGGAAACGCCGCCCGAGGTCGAAATCCCGCCGCTGCAGGCGCCGGTCGCGCGTGCGGTCGACGTACCGGCGCCGGCACTGCGCGACCCGCAGCTGCGCCAGCGCGAGATCGAGACGCCGCCCGAGATCCAGCTGCCGCCGCTGCGTGCACCGGCAAGCGCGCAGGTCGCCGCGCCGGCATTGCGCGAGCAGCAGGTGCGTCAGCGTGAGATCGAAACGGCGCCGGAGATCCAGGTGCCGGAGCTGCGCATGGCCGCAGCGGCACCCGCCGTGCCCGAACGGCGGCTTCCCGATGCCGCCGTCCGCGAGCGCCAGGTGGCCGAGCCGACCGCCGCCGAAGCCCCGGCGCCAGCGCGGCCGCAGGCGGCTGCGCCATCGCCTCCGGCCTCGACGTCGGTCACGCCTTCAAGCGCCTCCGCGTCCACGCCGGGCCGGCAGGAGGCGTCTCCGCCGGGGGCGCGTGCCGCGCCCGCGGCGTCGGCCAGCGCACCGGGCCCGGCATCGGCCGACGACTGGAGCCGCAGCGCGCGCAACGACGAATGGGGAGAGGCCGGCCGTGGCGAGACCGCGGGTCTGTTCGACGGGGAAGGGCGCGCGCGCCTGCCCGATGCGGCGCCTGGCCCCGGTGCGGCCGAACGCGGCGCCCCGGGCGGCGACAACGACCGCTGGACCGAATCCCGCATCGCCCAGTCCGGCACCTGGACGCAGCGGCCGGCCGACGATGTCGGCGGCACCCGCTTCGACCAGTACTGGGTGCCGAACGAGTCGCTGCTGGCCGACTGGGTCCGGCGCGGTGTCAGGAACATGTCGATCCCGATCCCCGGTTCCAGCAAGCGCATCACCTGCGTGATCTCGCTGCTGCAGCTCGGCGGCGGCTGCGGCGTCAGCGATCCCAACATGAACGAGCAGCCGGCCGTGGCCAGGCCGCCGCCGGACGTGCCGTTCAAGCCGGAGCTGCAGCAGGACAACGGCAGCGTGCGGCCGGGCGGCTGAGTGGGCGCATGCCGCGTCCGGCGTCAGCTGCTAGAATCCACGACCGCTTTTTTCCGTCCGGCCCCGTCATGATCGAGCTCAATCCCATCCGCCAGCGCATCGCCGACCTGACCGGTCGCGTGGTCTCGCTCCGGGGGTATCTTTGACTACGACGCCAAGCGTGAGCGTCTAGAGGAAGTCAACCGCGAACTCGAGCTGCCCAGCGTCTGGGACGACCCGGAACGCGCGCAGGCCCTCGGCCGCGAGCGCGCCACGCTGGAGAAGACCGTGGGCGGCATCGCCTCGGTGCTCGATGGCCTGGCCGAGTCCGGCGAACTGCTGGAACTGGCGGAAAGCGAACAGGACGAAGACACCGCGACCGCGGTGCTGGCCGATGTCGACCGCTACGAAGCGGCGATCGGCAAGCTGGAGTTCCAGCGCATGTTCTCCGGCAAGATGGACGGCGCCAGCGCCTTCGTCGACATCCAGGCCGGCGCCGGCGGCACCGAAGCCCAGGACTGGGCCGAGATCCTGCTGCGCATGTACCTGCGCTGGGCCGAATCGCGCGGCTGGAAGACCGAGCTGATGGAAGTCTCCGGTGGCGACGTGGCCGGCATCAAGTCGGCGACCTTCCGCGTCGAAGGCGACTTCGCCTACGGCTGGCTGAAGACCGAGATCGGCGTGCACCGGCTGGTGCGCAAGTCGCCGTTCGACTCCGACAACCGCCGCCATACCAGCTTCACCTCGGTGTTCGTGTCGCCGGAAGTCGATGACGACATCGAGATCGACATCAACCCGGCCGACCTGCGCACCGACGTGTACCGCTCGTCCGGCGCCGGCGGCCAGCACGTCAACAAGACCGAGTCGGCGGTGCGCATCACGCACATCCCGACCAACACGGTCGTGGCCTGCCAGACCGGCCGCAGCCAGCACCAGAACCGCGACACCGCGATGAAGATGCTGGCCGCCAAGCTCTACGAGCTGGAAGTGCAGAAGCGCAACGCCGAGAAGGACGCGCTGGAAGCCACCAAGTCCGACATCGGCTGGGGCAGCCAGATCCGCAACTACGTGCTCGACCAGAGCCGGATCAAGGATCTGCGCACCGGTATCGAGCGCAGCGACACCCAGAAGGTGCTCGACGGCGACCTGGACGAGTTCATCGAGGCCAGCCTGAAGGCCGGTCTGGCGGCCGGTTCGAAACGCAGCGACGCAGCCTGACCCGGGCTGCGTCGGCGGCGCACGCTGGGCCGGCGGCCGGTGCACCACGCACCGGCGATCGTCGAAACGCCCGCACCGCGTCCGCATTCCGCACACGATGCCCGGCGCTGCCATCAGGACGCCGGGCGAGTCTCCCTCTCCCGACTTCCCGACCGCCATGACCGAACCGACCTCCGCTTCCCAGACGCCCGCCCCGCAGACGCCCGCCGACGAGAACCACCTGATCGCCGAGCGCCGCGCCAAGCTGGCCGCGCTGCGCGCGCAGGGCATCGCGTTCCCGAACGACTTCAAGCGCGCCGAATTCGCCGGCGACCTGCAGGCCGAGTTCGCCGATGCCGATGCCTGGACCGTCGAATCGCTCGAGGCATTGCCGCGCCAGGTCGCGCTGGCCGGGCGGCTGATGGCCAAGCGGGTGATGGGCAAGGCCAGCTTCGCCCAGATCCAGGACGAATCCGGCCGTATCCAGGTGTTCCTGCAGTCCAACGCGCTGGGCGAGGCCTACGATGCGTTCAAGGGCTGGGACGTGGGCGACATCGTCGCGGTGCAGGGCGGGCTGACCCGCACCCGCACCGGCGAGCTGTCGGTCAAGGCCGCGCAGGTGCGCCTGCTGACCAAGTCGCTGCGCCCGCTGCCGGACAAGTGGCACGGCCTGAGCGATGTGGAGCAGCGCTACCGCCAGCGCTATGTCGACCTGATCGTGACGCCCGAGGCGCGCGAGGTGTTCGTCAAGCGCAGCAAGATCATCCGCGCGATCCGCGCCTGGCTGGACGCGCGCCGCTTCCTGGAAGTGGAGACGCCGATGATGCATTACATCCCCGGCGGCGCCACGGCCAAGCCGTTCACCACCCACCACAACGCGCTGGACCTGGAGCTGTACCTGCGCGTGGCGCCGGAGCTGTACCTCAAGCGCCTGGTGGTCGGTGGCCTGGAGCGCGTGTACGAGATCAACCGCAACTTCCGCAACGAGGGCGTGTCGACCCGGCACAACCCCGAGTTCACGATGCTCGAACTGTACGAGGCCTACGCTACGTACCACGAGGTCATGGACCTGACCGAGAACGTGATCCGCGACACCGCGCAGCAGGTGCTCGGCACCACCGCGGTGGAGTGGGACGGCGCGGCGATCGACCTGGCGCCGGCGTTCCGCCGCTGGCGCATGGACGAGGCCGTGCGCCACCACAACCCGGAGATCAGCGCCGCCGACTGCACCGACCGCGCCGCGCTGCTGCGCCACTGCGAGCGGCTGAAGATCAAGGTCAAGCCGTCCTACGGCTGGGGCAAGCTGCTGCTGGAGATCTTCGAGGCCACGGTCGAACACACCCTGGTGCAGCCGACCTTCATCACCGACCACCCGGTCGAGGTCTCGCCGCTGGCCCGCGCCAGCGACACCGAAGCCGGCTACACCGACCGCTTCGAGCTGTTCATCAACGGCAAGGAGATCGCCAACGGCTTCTCCGAGCTCAACGATCCCGAAGACCAGGCCGCGCGCTTCCAGGCGCAGGTCGAGGCCAAGGACGGCGGCGACGACGAGGCGATGCATTTCGACGCCGACTACATCCGCGCACTCGAGTACGGCATGGCGCCGACCGGCGGCCTGGGCATCGGCATTGACCGGCTGGTGATGCTGCTGACCGGCAGCACCTCGATCCGCGACGTGCTGCTGTTCCCGTACATGCGCCCGGAGCACTGAGGCGGGGCCACGGTCCTGCGTGGTCGTGTCCGTTCCCTTGCAGGGCCGGGCAGGGCCGCTTTTCGCGTTTGATGCATCGAGGCCGGGCCGGGCGCCGCAGGAAGGGGCGGCCCGGCGGCCGTGATGGTGCCCGTGATGTCGCGCGGGGCTGGACCGCGCTATCCTGCGGTCAAGGACAGGGCCAACGGAACGGGGGCGGAGCAGTCCTTGGACATCGTCATCGTCGACGACCAGGCATCGGCACGCACGATGCTGCGGCACATCATCGAGGACATCGCCTCGGAGCTGGCCGTGCACGACTTCGGCGATGCGCGCCAGGCCTTGGCGTGGTGCGAGGGCAATCCCGTCGACCTGCTGCTGCTGGACTACCGCATGCCCGGCATGGACGGGCTGGAGTTCGCGCGCCGCTTCCGGCGCCTGCCCAAGCATCGCGACATCCCGATCATCCTGATCACCGTGGTCGGCGACGAGCCGGTCCGCCAGGCGGCGCTCGAAGCCGGCGTCATCGACTTCCTGGTCAAGCCGGTGCGCCCGCGCGAACTGCGGGCGCGCTGCCACAATCTGCTGCAGCTGCGGCAGCAGGCCGAGACCGTCAAGCAGCGCGCCCTGTCGCTCGAGCAGCGGCTGCTGTCGAGCATGCACGAGGTCGAGGAGCGCGAGCGCGAGACCCTGTCGCGCCTGGCGCGCGCCATCGAGTTCCGCGATGCCGGCACCAGCGCCTACCTGGAACGCATGTCGCGCGTGGCGGGCCTGATCGCCGAGGCGATCGGGCTGCCGGGCGATGAAGTGCGCACCATCGAGATGGCGGCGCCGCTGCACGACATGGGCAAGATCGCCATTCCCGACGCGGTGCTGATGAAGGCCGGCGCGCTGACCGAGGACGAGATGGCGGTGATGCGCCGGCATCCGCGGATCGGCTACGAACTGCTCAGCGGCAGCCAGAACCGCTTCATCCAGATCGGCGCGGTGATCGCGCTGCGCCACCACGAGCGCTACGACGGCAGCGGTTATCCGGATGGACTGGCCGGCGAGGCGATCCCGCTGGAGGCGCGGATCGTGGCGGTGGCCGATGTGTTCGACGCGTTGATCTCGCCGCGCCCGTACAAGGACGCCTGGACGATCGATGCGGCGCTGGCCTACCTGTATGCGCAGCGCGGGCGGCTGTTCGATCCGGCCTGCGTGGATGCCTTGATGCGCAGCCGCGAGCGCCTGCAGCAGGTCTGCGACCAGTATTCGACCGCCTCGATCCGACCCGGAGGGCTTGGTCATGGCTGACCCCATCGGCTGGATCAGGCGGCGTCTGTCGCGGCGTCCCGACAGCGAGCACGGCCAGGCCCTGATCCGGATCGTGCTGATCGTGCTGATCCTGGGCTACGTGCTGCTGCCCGGTCCTCGCTCGGCGTTGCCGCCCGAGCAGTACCGGAGCGTGCTGGCGATCGTGCTGGGCGGGTTGACCGTCAGCCTCGGCATCCTCGCCGCGCTGCTGGCCCGGCCCGGGCGTTCGGACGGGCGGCGCATCGCCGGCATGCTGGCCGACTACGGGCTGATGGCCGCCGGCATGGTCCACATGGGCGAGCCGCTGGCCTGGGTCTACATCGTGGTGATGTGGGTCACGGTCGGCAACGGCCTGCGCTACGGCAACCGCTACCTCTACCTGGCGGTGGCCATGGCCCTGGCCAGCTTCGGTGCCGTGCTGGCGCTGGACGACTACTGGCAGCGCAACCTGAGCCTGGGCATCGGCCTGCTGGTCGGCCTGGCTGCGGTGCCGCTGTACCTGTCCAACCTGCTGCGCCAGCTGACCCGCGCCACGCGCGAGGCCCGGCGCGCGAACGAAGCCAAGAGCCGCTTCCTGGCCAACATGAGCCACGAGTTCCGCACGCCCCTCAACGGGCTGGCGGGCATGTCCGAACTGCTGGTGACCACGCGCCTGGACGACGAGCAGCGCGAATGCGTGCGTACCATCCAGGCATCGACCCGCAGCCTGATGGCGCTGGTGTCCGACGTGCTGGACATCTCGGCGATCGAGGCCGGCAAGCTGCGCCTGTCGGAAGAGGATTTCTCGCTGCGCGAACTGATGGCCGGGATCGGCCTGATCCTGCAGCCGCAGGCGCGCGCGAAGCGGCTGGATTACCTGGTGGTGATCGACGACGCCGTGCCGGAACTGCTGCATGGCGACGCCGGCCACCTGCGCCAGGTGCTGCTCAACCTGATCGGCAATGCGGTCAAGTTCACCGACCAGGGCCGGGTGCGGGTCGATGTGCGCGGCGTCGCCCAGGCCGCGCTCGACGAAGGCCAGGTGCGGCTGCGCTTCACCATCACCGACACCGGGATCGGGATCCCGCATGCGATGCGCGGCCGCCTGTTCGAGGCTTTCGAACAGGCCGACGTAGGCCTGGCACGCCGCTATGGCGGCACCGGCCTGGGCACCACGATCGCCAAGGGCATCGTCGAGGCCATGGGCGGGCGGATCGGATACGAGAGCACCGAGGATCGCGGCAGCCGCTTCTGGGTCGAGATCCCGGTGGCCACCGCCAGCGCGCCCAGCGGCAGGATCCCGACGCAGGCGCTGCAGGGCCTGGCGGACGACGTGCGCGATGCCGGCGGCAACGTGATCGCGTTCAGCGATCCGTTCCTGCGCCACCGCGCGCGGATCCGCAGCATGCAGGTGCTGGTGGCCGACGACTACGAAGCCAACCGCATGGTGCTGCAGCGGCTGCTGCAGAAGGCCGGGCACCGGGTGTCCAGTGCCGACGGCGGCGAGCAGGTGCTCGAGGCGATGGCCGCCAGCGACTACGACGCGGTGATCGTCGACCTGCACATGCCGGGTGTGAGCGGCCTGGACCTGCTGAAGCAGCTCAGGGTGATGCAGGCGGGCAGCGGCCCGCGCACGCCGGTGATCATCCTCAGCGCCGACGTGACGCCCGAATCGATCCAGCGCTGCGAGCAGGCCGGCGCCTACGCCTTCCTCGCCAAGCCGGTCGCGGCCGGTCGCCTGCTCGATGTGCTGGCCGACATCGCCGCGCAGCGCGGCCGTCGCAGCGCGACGCTGGCACCCAGGTCGCAGGCGCCTGCCGATGCGGTGCTCGATCCGGGCGTGCTGGACGAACTGGCGGCGATGGGCATGGGCGAGGCGTTCGAACGCGAGTTCATCGCCCACTGCCTGGCCGATGCCGATGGCTGCATCGGCGCGATGACGCATGCGGCCGAAAGCGCGGACTGGGCGCGCCTGCGCGATCACGCCCACGCGATCAAGGGCGTGGCTTGCAACATGGGGCTGGTGCGCGTGGCCGAGCAGGGCAGCGAACTGATGCGTCTGCCCGATTTCCAGATCCGCAACGAATGGAAGCAGCGGCTGGCGGTGCTCAACGCCGCGCTGACCCAGGGCCGGGAGGCGCTGGCGACGCGGCTGGGTCAGTCGGGCGAGGGCGCCCGCGACGGCGAGACCTGAGCGGCGCCGGCCGCACCGGGTCAGGTCCTGACCGGCCGCTGCTCGACCTGCAGCCTGCGTGCGAATTCCTCCGGCGGCAGCCCCGGCGCGAACAGGAAGCCCTGGCCGACCGGGACGCCGAGTTCGAGCAGGAAACGGCGCTGCGCCTCCGATTCCACGCCTTCGGCGACCAGCCCCAGGCCCAGGCTGCGGGCGATACCGCACACCGCCTCGCAGACGGCGACATCGGAATGGTTGTCCGGCACGCCTTCCATGAACAGCTGGCTGAGCTTGAGCCCGTGGATCGGCAGGCGGCGCAGGTAGTTCAGCGCACTGTAGCCTTCGCCGAAGTCGTCGATGGTCAGCACCACGCCCATCTGCCGCAGCTCGGCGAAGGTACGGAAGGTGGCGGGCGCGTCCTCGATCAGCACCCGCTCGGTGAATTCCAGTTCCAGCGCGGCGCCGGGCAGCCCGAATTCCTGCAGCGTGCGCCCGACCTTGGCCGCCAGGTCCTCGGCGACGAACTGGCGGTAGGACACGTTGATCGCCACCCGCACGATGCCCAGGCCCTGTTCCTGCCACTCGCGGGCCTGGCGGCAGGCCTCGCGCAGCACCCAGTCGCCGATGCGGACGATGTCGCCGGTGGTTTCGGCATGGCCGATGAACAGGTCCGGGCGCAGTTCGCCCAGCTGGTGGCTCTGCCAGCGGATCAGCGCCTCGGCCGCGACGATCCCGCCGCGGCGCAGGTCGACCTGGGGCTGGTAGACCAGGCGGAACTCGTCGTTGTCCAGCGCGCGGCGCAGCTGGGTCTCGATCTGCAGGCGGTCGTGCTGGCGCTGGGCCAGGTCCGGGGTGAATTCCTGCCACGCGTTGCGGCTGCGGTGCTTGCAGTCGTACATCGCGATGTCCGCGCTCTGGATCAGCTGCTGCGGGCGGCTGCCGTCTGCCGGCGCATAGGCGATGCCGATGCTGGCGCCGATCGTGAATTCGTCCTCGCCGAAGCGGAACGGCCGCGCCAGCACCGCCAGGATCGCATCGGCCAGGCTGCGGGCCTGCGCCGGATCCGAGCCGGTGTCGCAGATCACCAGGAACTCGTCGCCGCCGAACCGCGCGAGCAGACCCTCGGTGCCGATCGCCATGCCGATCCGTTGCGCGGTGCGCACCAGCAGTTCGTCGCCGGCGCCGTGGCCGAGCACGTCGTTGACGGTCTTGAACCGGTCCAGGTCGATGTAGAGCACCGCCAGATTCGACGATGCGGTTTCCTGCAGGCGCGTTTCCAGTTCGCCCAGGATTGCATCGCGGTTCATGATGCCGGTGAGCGGGTCGGTGCGGGCCTGCACCCGCAGCGTCTCCTCGGCGTACTTGCGTTCGGTGATGTCCTGCAGGGTGCCGGCGATGCGCGGCGAGGCGTGGTTGCCCGGCTCGACCTCGCCGATCATCCGTACCCAGAAACTGTGGCCGTCGCTGCGCTGCCCCTGCAGCTCCATGTCGAAGCCGCGCCGGTCCTGGTAGATCCGTTCCAGCACATCCTCCAGGCGCCTGCGGTCGAGCGGGCGCAGGCGCGCCATCAGCTCGCCCATCGCATGTTCGCCCGGCTCCAGGTCGACGATGCGCAGGGTCTCGTCGGTCAGGTACAGGTGCTGCCGGCTGCGGTCCCACTCCCAGCCGCCGATGTGGGCCAGCGACTGGGCGCGGTCGAACAGGGTGTTGTCGCGCTTGAGGCTGGTGATGTCGCTGAACAGCACGAACACGTGGTCGGCGCAGTCGCGCCCGGACGAGAACACCGGCACCGTGGTGGCCGAGATCCACACCATGTGGTCGCTGGGCAGGTGGTGCAGGCCGATGGTGGTGCTGGGCACGATCTGGCCGCTGCGCAGCGCCTGCGACATCGGCCAGCGTTCCTTCGCCAGCGGCCGCCCGTGTTCGTCGACCACCAGCCAGTCGCCGATGCGGGCGGGCCCCTCGAGCCTGCCGCCGAAGCCGAGGATCCGGTGCGCGGCGGGATTGGCCGACAGCAGCGCGAACTGGCGGTCGATCAGGACCACGCCCTTGTCGATCGATTCGAGCAGCAGGCGGTAGCGCGACTCGGCCTGCCAGCGACCGCTCAGGTCGCGCGCCACCGCGACGATGCAGCGGCTGCCCTCGTGCACGAAGCCGGCCGAATGCACCTCGACCGGGAAGCGGTTGCCGTCGCCACGCATGTTGGTGACTTCGATCACATAGGTTTCGCCGCGCTCGATGGCGTTCCAGACCGGCTTGAGGTGGTCGGGGGGCAGGTCGGGATTGAGCGTTTCGATCGGCTGCCCGACGATGGCGTGGCGCGGGCGTCCGTACGCCCGCACGCCGGCGCGGTTGAGGTCCAGCACCTCGCCGGTTTCGCTGAGGATGCTGACCGGGTCGGGGACGGCGTCGAACAGCGCGGTGTAGCGCAGGCGTGCGGTCTCGCCCTCGGCGATGGAGCGGGTCAGCGCGGCATGCGCGCGTTGCAGCAGCATGCGGATGTCGGGCGCCAGCGTGGCGTCGTGCAGCCGCGTTTCCAGCGCGCCCAGCACCGCATCCGCATGCCCCGCAGGGGCATGGTCGGACGCGGGCCGGTCGGCGGCGTTCATGCCTCGGCCAGCGCCTGTCCGACCCGGCTGCCGGTGCTGCGGCCGAGCCGTGCGGCCAGCCAGCGCCCGGTGTCGGCCAGCGCGGGCAGGTCGATGCCGGTGTCGATGCCCATGCCGTGCAGCATGTAGACCAGGTCCTCGGTGGCCAGGTTGCCGCTGGCGCCGCGCGCATAGGGGCAGCCGCCGGTGCCGGCGACGGCCGCATCGACCACGCGCACCCCGGCGTCGAGGCAGGCCGCCACGTTGGCCAGGGCCTGGCCGTAGGTATCGTGGAAGTGCACCGCCAGCGCCTGCATCGGAACTTCGCCGGCGACCGCTTCGAGCATCGCCCGCGCACGCCCCGGGGTGCCGACGCCGATGGTGTCGCCCAGGGAGATCTCGGCGCAGCCCAGCGCATGCAGGCGCACGGCGACCCGGACCACGTCGGCCAGCGGCACCTCGCCCTGGTAGGGGCAGCCGAGCACGGTCGAGACGTAGCCACGCACGCGCACGCCGTCCTGGCGCGCCTGTTCGATCACCGGCACGAAGCGTTCGATCGACGCATCGATCGAGGCATTGATGTTGCGCTGGTTGAAGGCCTCCGACGCGGCGATGAACACCGCGATCTCGTCGGCGCCGGCCTGGCGCGCGCGCGCATAGCCCTGCAGGTTCGGGACCAGCACCGGGTAACCGACGCCCTGGCGCCGGGTGATGCCGGCCAGCACCTCGTCGGCGTCCGCCAGCTGTGGAACCCAGCGCGGGCTGACGAAACTGGTGACTTCGATGCTGCGCAGGCCGGTGGCCGACAGGCGGTCGACCAGCGCGATCTTGTCGGCCGTGGCGATCCGCATCGCCTCGTTCTGCAACCCGTCGCGGGGACCGACCTCGACGATGCGCACCTGATCGGCCATCGTCACTCCAGCACCACCAGCACGGCGTCGGCCTCGACGAAGTCGCCCGCTTCCGCGCGGAGCTCGGCGATCGTGCCGGCCCGCGGCGCCCGCACACTCAGTTCCATCTTCATCGCCTCCATCACCAGCAGTTCCTCGCCTGCGCCCACCGTCTGACCGGCGTGCGACCTCACCACCACGATCCGCCCCGGCATCGGTGCCTGTACGCGGCCATCGCCGCCTGCGGCGCGATCGTCACGGTCGTGCACGACATCGGCCAGGCGCAGCGCGAGTCGTCGTTCCCCGTCATGGACCTCGATCGCGTGCCCGTCGGCATGGACCAGCACGCGCCGGCCATTCCCATCAATACGCAGATCGAGGCGGCGACCGGCCATGCCCGCGTGCTCGACCTGGTACGTCCGTCCGTCCAGCACGACCGCATAGCGGCCAGCGCTGCCGGTCGCGGACACGTCCAGCGTGCGGGCGCGGTGCTGCAGCCGCAGCGGCCGGGCGGCGCGGCCATGCAGGCGCCAGCCATCGGCGACCGCCCAGGGCGAGCCCGGATCGGCGTCGGCGCTGGCGCGTTCGCCCTGCAGCAGCAGCGCCACCGCCGCCGCCACGACGAGCGGGGCGGGGTCGCCGGCGACGAGCACCTCGTCCAGGTGCCGGTCGAGGTAGCTGGTGTCGATGCTGGCATCGACCACCGCGCGGTGCCGCACCAGCGCTTCGAGGAAGGCCAGGTTGCTGTGGATGCCGGCCACGTGGCAGCCGGCCAGGGCCTCACGCAGGCGGGCCAAGGCGCGCGGCCGGTCGCTGTCGTGCACGATGAGCTTGGCGATCATCGGGTCGTAGAACACGCTGACCGTGTCGCCGGGTTCCACGCCCGCGTCGATGCGCACATGCGCGGACGGCGGCGGCAGCTCCAGCGCCTGCAGCCGGCCGGATGCGGGCAGGAAGCCGGATTCGGCGTCTTCGGCGTAGAGCCGGACCTCGATCGCATGGCCGTGCTGCGCGATCCGGTCCTGGGCCAGCGGCAGCGGGTGCCCGGCGGCCACGCGCAGCTGCCATTCGACCAGGTCCAGGCCGGTCACCATCTCGGTGACCGGGTGCTCGACCTGCAGCCGGGTATTGATCTCCATGAACCAGAACGCGCCGTCGGGCGCGACGATGAACTCGACCGTGCCGGCGTTGACGTAGCCGATCGCGCGCGCCGCGGCCAGCGCGGCCTCGCCCATCGCCGCGCGCCGCTCCGGTGTCAGGAAGGGCGAGGGCGATTCCTCCAGCACCTTCTGGTAGCGGCGCTGGGCCGAGCATTCGCGTTCGTTGAGGTGGACCAGCCGGCCGTGGCTGTCGCCGAAGACCTGGATCTCGATATGCCGCGGCGATTCGATGTAGCGCTCCAGCAGCACGCGGTCGCGGCCGAAGGCGTTGCGCGCCTCGCGCTGGCAGCTTTCCAGCGCGGCCGGGAAATCTTCCAGCGCACGCACGATGCGCATGCCCTTGCCGCCGCCGCCGTGCGCGGCCTTGATCATCAGCGGCACGCCGACGCGCGCGGCCTCGGCGGCCAGCCTGGCCGGATCCTGGTCTTCGCCGGTGTAGCCGGGCACGACCGGCACGCCGGCGTCGGCCATCAGTTCCTTGGCCCCGGCCTTGCTGCCCATCCTGCGCATCGAGGCCGCATGCGGCCCGATGAAGACCAGCCCGGCGTCGGCCACCGCCTCGGCGAAGTCCGCGTTCTCCGACAGGAACCCGTAACCGGGGTGGATGGCCTGCGCGCCGCTGCGCAGGGCGGCGTCGATGATGGCGTCGCCGCGCAGGTAGCTGTCGGCCGGTGCCGGGCCGCCGACGTGGTGCGCTTCGTCGGCCAGGCGCACGTGCAGCGCGTCGGCATCGGCATCGGAATACACCGCGACGCTGCGGATGCCGAGGCGCCGGCAGGTGCGGATGATGCGGCAGGCGATCTCGCCGCGGTTGGCGATCAGCACGCGGTCGAACAGCGTGCCGCTGGACATCAGGCCGTCGGACATCAGGACTCCATGCCGTGGCAGACGGCTTCGATGTTGTTTCCGTCCGGGTCGAGGACGAAGGCGCCGTAGTAGCCGGGGTGGTAGTGCGGGCGCAGGCCGGGCGCACCGTTGTCGCGCGCGCCAGCGGCCATCGCCGCGGCGTGGAAGGCGTCGACCCCGGCACGCGAGGCCGCACGGAACGCGACGTGGGTTCCGCCGGCAGCGGCGACGCCGGGCGAGTGGCCGATCCAGAAGTGCGGGGCGTTGTCCGGGCCGAAGCCGGCACCGGCGTAGCCGCCGGTCTCCTCCGGGCCGATCTCCATCACCAGCCGGTGGCCGAGCACGCCCAGCACGGCGATGTAGAACGCGCGGCTGCGTGCGAAGTCGGCGACCTGCAGGCCGATATGGTCGAGCATCATGGCGATTCCTTGATGGCCCACGCGGGCGCACGCTTGTCGAGGAAGGCGGACAGGCCTTCCTGGCCTTCTTCGGAGACGCGAAGCGACGCGATCAGGGCGGCGTTGCCGTGATCGACCGCGGCCGGGTCGCGATCACCGAAGGCGACCCGGCCCACCAGCTGCTTGGCCGACGCGGCCGCGACCGGGCCGGCGCGCAGCAGCAGTGAGATCTGGCGGTCGATCGCGGCATCCAGCTGCGCGGCATCGACCACCTCGTGCAGCAGGCCGATGCGCAGCGCGGTCGCCGCATCGAAGGTCTCGCCGGTGGCAAACCAGCGGCGCGCCTGGCGTGGGCCGATCGCGGCGATCACGTACGGCGAGATCACCGCCGGCAGCAGGCCCAGCCTGCTCTCGGTCAGGCCGAACGCCGCGCCCGGCACGCCGACGGCGATGTCGCAGCAGGCGACCAGGCCGACGCCGCCCCCGAAGGCCGCGCCGTGGACCCGGGCGATGGTCGGGCGGGGCAGGACGTCCAGCGTGCGCATCAGCCGCGCCAGGGCCAGCGCGTCGGCGTGGTTTTCGGCCTCGCTGGCCGATGCCATGCCGCGCATCCAGCCCAGATCGGCGCCGGCCGAGAACGAGGCGCCATCGCCCTCCAGGAGCACGACGCGTACCGCCGGGTCCCGGCCCGCCGACTCCAGCGCCGTGGTCAGGGCGGCGATCAGCGTGGGGTCGAAGGCGTTGTGCAGCTGGGGCCGGTTCAGGCGCAGGCGCAGCACGGGGCCTGCGCGGTCGATCAGCAGCGGTTCCGGCATCGGTGGCTCACATGTGCAATGCAGCGTCCGATGATAGTCGGAGGCGCCGCGCCCGCCATGACGCAGCGCGGCGATGTAAAATTGAGAACCATTCTCCTCAAGCCCGGGCGTTCCGTGACGCTGACCGACCTGCCGTTGCGCACCCTTGTCGTGGTCCAGTCCGTCCAGGATGCCGCCCCCCACGATCCGATCGCCCGCCGCCTGCGCGAACTGGGCTTCGTCGAGGGCGAGCCGGTCGAGGTGGTGGCCAAGGGGCCGACCGGCGGCGAGCCGCTGCTGGTGCGCGTGGGCTACACCCGGTTCGCGCTGCGCCGGGCCGAGGCCGCACGCGTGCTGGTCGCGCCGGCGGCCGGGGCCGCGGCATGAGCACCGCCGCCGCACCTCTGCGCCTGGCCCTGCTCGGCAACCCCAACTGCGGCAAGACCGCGCTGTTCAACCAGCTCACCGGCAGCCGGCAGAAGGTCGCCAACTACGCCGGCGTCACCGTCGAGCGCAAGGAAGGGCGGCTGCAGTCGCCGTCCGGGCGCAGCTATGCGGTGCTCGACCTGCCCGGTGCCTACAGCCTGAATCCGGCCAGCCTGGACGAGGCGATCACCCGCGATCTGTGCCGGGGCTTCTATCCGGGCGAAGCCGCGCCCGACGTGCTGGTCTGCGTGGTCGATGCGACCAACCTGCGCCTGCACCTGCGCTTCGTGCTGGAAGTGCGGCAGATGGGCAAGCCGATGGTCGTGGCGCTGAACATGAGCGACGCGGCGCAGCGGCGCGGCATCACCATCGACCGCGAGGCGCTGCAGCGCGCGCTGGGCGTGCCCGTGGTCGAGACCGTGGCGGTGCGCCGCAACGGCGCGCGCGAGCTGGTCGAGACGATCGATGCCGTGGCCGCGCATCCGCAGCCGCCAGCGGTGCACCTGGCCGACGATGCCGACCTGCACGCCGAGACCCGGCGCCTGCTCGAGGCCGCGGTGAGCATGCCGCGCCGCACCGCGCAGATCGACGATGCGCTGGACCGCTGGCTGCTGCATCCGCTGTTCGCGCTGCTGACCCTGGCGGTGGTGATGTTCCTGATCTTCCAGGCGGTCTATGCCTGGGCCACGCCGGTGATGGACCTGATCGACGCCGGCACCGGTGCGCTCGGCGAATGGGCCGGCGGGGTGATTCCGGAAGGGCCGCTCAACAGCCTGGTGGTGGACGGCATCATCGCCGGCCTCGGCGGGGTGATCGTGTTCCTGCCGCAGATCCTGGTGCTGTTCGCCTTCATCCTGGCGCTGGCGCTGTGGGTGTTCGCCAAGAAGCAGTTTCCCGGCACCCTGAAGCGGCTGCGGGTGGCCCTGGCCGTGCCGCTGGTGCGCGACGGGCGACCGGCCTGGATGCGCTCGCTTGGCCGCAAGATCGCGCCGCCGTCGAGCGCGGTGGACGGCAGCTGCGGCGGCTGCAACGGCTGCGATCCGCCGCCGCGCTGAGCGACGGCGCCGCGCCCGCCGGCGCGCGTGACGGGCATCGACCGGAGCGTCCGCGACGGCGGCGGGCACGCGGTCATCATCGCGCCTTCGTCGGCAGGCCAGCGGCGGACGTAAGCGCGCTGGGCCCACGCAGCTTGCGTGTCGTCGCGTTGCTTCGGTGCGACCGACCTGGCCTTGCCGGATGCGCTGCGCCCGGCCGCGAGCGTGCTGAATCCCATGCAGGCGACAGGCGAAGGCCCCGCGCGGCGCCGCCCGTCAGCTGAAGATCAGCGAGGCCAGCAGGCCTGCTCCGAACACCACGTACGACAGCACGATGGTCCAGCGGTTGTCGTCGACCGCGGCCAGCGGGATGCGCTTGCGCCATGCATGGAGCGCATCGGCCGCGGCGATCCAGACGGGCGCCAGGGCCAGTGCGACCAGCGCCGGATCGATCCAGCGGCCGAGCAGCCACGCGCCCACCCACCAGCTGCCGAGGCTGAAGCGCAGCAGGCTGAAGAAGCGGCGCCAGTGCACCAGGCAGGCGACGATGATCAAGGCGTAGGCCAGCCAGTCCGCCGCCGGCCACGCGATGCCGAGCAGCACGCCGGCGACGGCCAGCAGCACCGGCGCGCAGCGTTGCAGCGGGGTCGCGCCGGGCGTGCGTTGCCAGTGCATCTGCAGGCGCGCCAGCAGCAGGCCGGTTTCCAGCGCGAAGAAGCCCCCCAGGTAGGCGGCCGCGATGCCGAACACCCACAGCTTCTGCTCGGCGAACACCAGGCCCGAGATCGCCACGAACATCCCGACGCACACGCTGCGCAGCAGCATGCTGGCCCAGCGCCAGCGGCCGAGATGGGTCGGGTCGGCCATGCGCACGAAGAAGGCATGCTGTTCGTGGTCGATGCCGGGCGGCAGCCGGCCGTACTCGTCCGCCAGGCGATGGCCGAGCGCGGCGATGCGCGGCGCCAGCGTCGGGATCGATGCGTAGAGCAGGGCGCGCTTCCACTGGAACGGGCGCTTGAGCTGGCGTACCGCCAGGGTGCTGGGTTCGCCGTAATCGGCCGTGTAGTCCTGCTGCACCAGCCAGCGCACGGTCGCACGCGTGGACCAGGCGTGGTCCTCGATCCCGAAGAACTGCGCCAGCAGTGCGGCCTGTTTGGCCGACAGCGCGATTTCGCGCGTCTCGATGCCGTGCTGGACCACGTGCGCCGCCTGGCGCTTGTGGTCCAGGTCGTACAGCGCTGGATGCTGGCCCAGCCAGGCCGCCAGCTGTTCGGTCTGCCGCGCGGTCGCGCGCTCGACCAGGTCCTCGAAGAACTGCCAGGGATCGAACGCGTGCCGGGCGATGGCGCCCTGCAGCGGCGGCGGTGCAGGCAGGGTGTCGGCGGATTCCGGCCCGGTCACGGCCGCACGCGCGTCGGTGTCCGGCGGGGTCGGGATCTGCAGCGCGGCCTGCGGCGGCGCGCTGTCGTGGTCCGCGCCGGCGCCGAGGATGTCCTCGAGCGCGGCCGACACGCCGGGCATCGGCGAGGCCGGGTCGCTGCCGGGCGACCAGTGCAGGGTCAGGGCATCGCCATCGGCGGCGACCGTCGCCGGGTCCCGCGCCTCGTCGACGTGCCAGTCCTCCTCGTCCTCGTCCTGTGGCCGGTTGCGGCTGTAGGCCAGCGCGGCCTGGTAGGCCTCGTGCAGGCGCTGGAACGCGGCCGGATCCTCGTCCGGCCGGGTCTGTTTCAGCAGGCGCGCGTAGGCACGCTTGATCGTGCGTTCGTCGGCATCGTGGCCGACTCCGAGCAGGGCGAAGACGTCCATCTCAGCTGCGCGATTCGAGCTGGTCGAGCATGCCGGTGAAGTGCGCGCGGTGCTCGGCGATCAGCGTCGGGTCCTGCGAATCCAGCACCGCGCCGAACTGCACCAGCGCGTTCTGCAGGTCTTCGCGCGCCCACAGCAGTTCCTCGTACAGACGTTCGGCACGCGCGACCAGGCTCAGGTTCTCCTGCTGCTCGCGCGGGTGCACCTTCAGCGCGGCCAGCGCCTGCAGGCGCGCGCGGATCTCGTTCGGCGGCAGCACCCCGGGGTTGCGCTCCAGGATCACCTCGCGCACCTCGCCGGTGGCCAGCACCTTGGCCTCGACCTGCAGCAGGCCGTTGACGTCGTAGGTGAAGCGCAGGTCGATGGGGTTTTCCGCCGCCGGGCGCGGCTTGACCTCCACGCGGATGTTGCCGAGCTTGATGTTGTGTTCCACCCGCGCGCTTTCGCCCTGGTAGATGTCGAACTCGACGCTGGTCTGCCAGTCGCGCAGCGGGAAGTAGCGCTCCACCCGGCTCACCGGCACGGTGCTGTTGCGCTGGATGATCGGCGAGAAGATGCCTTCGATCATGCGGCCCTGCGCGCCGTCGCGGCTGGTGGACACGCCGAGCGTGTGCGGGCACACGTCGGTGAGGACGATCTCCTCCAGCGACTCGTCGCGCGCCTTCATGCCGGCGGCCACGGCCGCGCCCAGCGCGATCGCCTCGTCCGGATTGACGTGGCGCAGCGGCAGGCGGCCGAACATGCGCGAGACCAGGCGCGCCGCCAGCGGCATCCGCGTGGCGCCGCCGACCATCACGATCTCGTCCAGCTGCGTCGCCGCCAGCCGCGCATCGCGCATCGCGCGTTCGATCGGCGCCCGCAGCCGCTGCACCAGCGGGTCGCAGATCTGCGCCATGCGCGCTTCGTCGATGCTCCATTCCAGCGTCTGGCCGGCCGCCGGGACCGCGACGGTGGCACTGGCCGCGGGCCCGGACAGGTCGCGCTTGGCCTGCTCCAGCCGGCGCAGCAGCTGGGCGTGTTCGGCCGGCGTGAGCTGGCGCGGGTCCAGGCCCAGTTCGCGCACGCAGGCGTCGAACAGCGCCTGCAGGAAATCGTCGCCGCCCAGGAAGTTGTCGCCGGCGCTGGCGTGCACTTCCATCACGCCCTCGAACATCTCCAGGATCGAGACGTCGAAGGTGCCGCCGCCGAGGTCGAACACCAGCACCCGGCCGCCGTCGCGCTGCTGCAGGCCGTAGGCCAGGGCGGCCGCGGTCGGCTCGTTGATCAGGCGTTCGACCTTGATCCCGGCCAGTTCGCCGGCGATGCGCGTGGCCTTGCGCTGCGCATCGCTGAAGTAGGCCGGCACGCTGATCACCGCTTCGGTCACCTTGGTGCCGAACCGCGTCTCGACGTCGCCGACCAGCGAGCGCAGGACCAGGGCGGACAGTTCCTCGGCGCGGAAGGCGTGGCGGCCCAGCCTGGTGACCCGGTCGGTGCCCATCCAGCGCTTGAAGCTGGCCACGCTGTGGTCGGGCCGGGTGACCAGGTGCTCCTTGGCGGCGCGCCCGACCAGGACAGTATCGCTGTCGTCGATGCTGACCACCGAGGGCGTCAGGACCTCGCCCAGTGCATTGGCGACCAGCTGCGGCTGCCCGTCCACGTACGCGCTGACCAGCGAATGGGTCGTCCCCAGATCGATTCCGACGAGCATCCTGTTTCCGGTGATGGAGTCCAGCGCAGATTCTAGGCGGCGGCGTCGCATCCGGGCCAGATCTGCGCCACCCGGACGAGCATCGCGGCCGCTCAGTGGTGCGGGTGCACGCTCCAGGCGACCAGGCGCATGACCAGCGGCCGCACCACCAGCACGCAGCAGAACGCGGTGGGCATGGCCAGTGTGTAGGCCGACAGCACGCGCGAGGGGAACGCCGCATCGACGCCGGCATTGGCCGCGGTGATCACCAGGCACATCAGCATCGCCATGATCGACGCCATGTAGAACGCGAACACGAAGGGCGAAGTGCGCGCGCCAAGCTTCCAGCCGCGGCGCAGGGTGGGGGAGTCGGGCATCGGTTCGGAACCTCGCGTCGGCAGCGTCTGCTGCGGGGCAGGCATCCTCGCCGCCAGCGGCGCGGCCGTCAGCGGGCTGGCGCTTGGTGCTGTCCGAAGCCAAGCTTGTGGCCCGCCCATGGCAAGCTCGCCTCCACCGATGAACCTGCTGCAGCTGATCCGCACCTTCGTCCGCACCGCCGAGGCCGGCAGCATGGCGGCCGCGGCGCGCACGCTGGGCATCAGCGCCACCGCGGTGGGCCAGAACATCGCCCGGCTGGAAGCGCACCTGGGCGTGCGCCTGTTCAACCGCAGCCCGCGGCAGCTGGCCCTGACCGAGCGTGGCGCGCTGTACCTGGAACAGGTGCGCCAAGTCGAGCGCGACCTGCAGCGCGCCGAAGCCTCGGTCAGCGGGGACGACCTGGAACCGGCCGGCCGCCTGCGGATCGCCACCACCGCCGCCTTCGGCCGCCACCTGGTCGCGCCGCTGCTGCCTGCGCTGCAGGCGCGTCATCCGCGCCTGGCGATCGAACTGATCGTCGCGGACCGCCAGGTGCAGCATGCGCACGAGGCGGTCGACGTGAGCCTGCGGATCATGCCGCAGCTGGACGAGGGCCTGGTCGCGCGGCCGCTCGCGCGGATCCCGTTCCTGTTCTGCGCGTCGCCGGCGTACCTGGAGCAGGCCGGAACGCCTGCCGGACCGGCCGACCTGCGCGACCATCGTTGTCTGCTGTTCCGCTATCCGACCGATGGCCGCTACCTGCGCTGGCGCTTCGTGCAGGACGGCGAGCGTTTCGAGGTGGACGTGATGCCGGGCATGGTCAGCGACGACATCGACGCGCTGGCCGCCCTGGCCGCGGCGGGCGGCGGCATCACCCGCCTGGCCGCGTTCGTCGCCGCGCCGTGGCTGGCGCGCGGCGAGCTGCAGGTGCTGTTCGAACGGAGCACCGCGCAGCCCGAACCGATGGACGTGTTCTTCTGCGTGTCAGACCGTCGCGACTTCACCCCGAAGGTGCGCGCGCTGTTCGAGCACCTGCGCGCGGGCCTGCCGCCGGCGTGGCGGACCTGAGCCCGCCTGGCGTGTTCCCACGCGGCGTGCTGCGCCCAGGTGCGGGCGGCGCCATCCGGGAGTGGCAGAAGCGGAGCGTGCCGGTCGCAGACCATGCGTCGGCCTGATGCCGGGCATGGCAGCCGGGGTCGAGCCGCTTGCTACATGCGGAACACGCCGAACTTCGCCGGTGCGATCGGCGCGTTGAGCGAGGCCGACAGGCCCAGGCCGAGCACGCGGCGGGTGTCGGCCGGGTCGATGATGCCGTCGTCCCACAGCCGCGCGGTGGCGTACCACGGGCTGCCCTGGGTTTCGTACTGGTCGCGGATCGGCGTCTTGAACGCATCCTCGTCCTCGGCGCTCCACTGGCCGCCGCCGGCCTCGATGCCGTCGCGGCGCACGGTGGCCAGCACGCTGGCGGCCTGTTCGCCGCCCATCACGCTGATCCGCGCGTTCGGCCACATCCACAGGAAGCGCGCGCCGTAGGCGCGGCCGCACATCGCGTAGTTGCCGGCGCCGAAGCTGCCGCCGATCACCACGGTGAACTTCGGCACGCTGGAGCAGGCCACCGCAGTGACCATCTTGGCCCCGTCCTTGGCGATGCCGGCGTTCTCGTATTTCCGCCCGACCATGAAGCCGGTGATGTTCTGCAGGAACACCAGCGGGGTGCCGCGCTGGTTGCACAGCTCGATGAAGTGCGCGCCTTTCAGCGCGCTTTCGCCGAACAGGATGCCGTTGTTGGCCACGATGCCGACCGGGTAGCCGTGCAGGTGCGCGAAGCCGGTGACCAGGGTCTTGCCGTAGCGCGCCTTGAACTCGTCCAGTTCGCTGCCGTCGGTGAGCCGGGCGATCACCTCGCGGATGTCGAACGGGCGCCGGGTGTCCTTCGGCACCAGGCCGTACAGCTCCTCGGCCGGATGCAGCGGGGCGACCGGCGCGCGCACCGCCACCGGCAGCACCTTGCGCCGGTTGAGGTGGCCGACGATGCCGCGCGCGATCTCCAGCGCATGGTGGTCGTCTTCGGCGTAGTGGTCGGCCACGCCCGAGGTCGCGGTATGCACGTCGGCGCCGCCCAGCGCTTCGGCATCGACCACCTCGCCGGTGGCCGCCTTCACCAGCGGCGGGCCGCCGAGGAAGATCGTGCCCTGTCCGCGCACGATGACGCTCTCGTCGCACATCGCCGGCACGTAGGCGCCGCCGGCGGTGCACGAGCCCATCACCACCGCGATCTGCGGGATGTTCTCCGCGCTCATCCGCGCCTGGTTGTAGAAGATCCGGCCGAAGTGCTCGCGGTCGGGGAAGACCTCGTCCTGCAGCGGCAGGAAGGCGCCGCCCGAATCGACCAGGTAGATGCAGGGCAGGTTGTTCTCGCGGGCCACTTCCTGCGCGCGCAGGTGCTTCTTGACCGTGATCGGGAAGTAGGTGCCGCCCTTGACCGTGGCGTCGTTGGCGACCACCACCACCTCCAGGCCCATCACCCGGCCGATGCCGCAGACCATGCCGGCGGCCGGTGCGGCGCGGTCGTACATGTCCTCGGCGGCCAGCGGCGCGATCTCCAGGAACGGGCTGCCGGGATCGAGCAGGGCGTCGATGCGTTCGCGCGGGAGCAGCTTGCCGCGTTCGGTGTGCCGGGTGCGCGCCTTCTCGCCGCCGCCATCGGCCGCACGCGCCAGCCGGCGGTGCAGCTCGTCGGTCAGGGCGCGATGGTGGCTGGCGTTGTCCTGGAATTCCTGCGAACGGGGATCGACCTGGCTGCGGATGGCGGGCATGGGCACACGGGACGCTGGGAAGCGACCAGCATACGGCAGCCGCGCGGATCGGCCTTCTGGCGGTGCAGCACGCGGGCACGCGCCAAACAGGAACGGGCCCACCAGTGGCGGGCCCGTCGCAGGTCGAACGCGTACCGCGCGGTCAACGATCGTTGTCGGCGCGTTCCTTGGCGCGGTCGGCGGCCTCGCGCGCTTCGACGGCCACCTTCTGCGCGGCATCGGCGCTCGCATCGGCGGCCCTGGCGGTGGCGTCCCGTCCGGCCACGGCGGCATCGTCCAGCGCGCGTTCGGTGGCATCGGCGGCCACCCGCGCATCGGCGCGCAGTTCGGTGCCGGTCTCGCGTGCGGCATCCACCGCGGACGCCGCGGCATGCTCGGTGGCGGCGGCGGCGTGATCGGCCGCGGCAGCGGCATGGTCGGCGGCACGGGCCGCGTCCGCGCCGGCCTGGTCGCGCGCGGGCTGGTCGCACGCGGCGAGCAGCACGGTGGCGGCGCCGATGGAGAGGATCAGGGGAAGGCGTCGGATCATGGCCTGGCTCCTTGCGAAAGAGGGAGGCAACGCATCGCGGTTGCCCGGGTCGCAAGGGTGGCGAGTCGGGGGTCGCCGGCCCGTGAAATGAGGCATGAAAAAAGCCGCCGGTTTCCCGGCGGCTTTCATGCCATTCAGGCAGAGACCAAGCAGATTACGGCTTGGCTTCTTCGGCAGCGTCCTTGGCCTGCTCGGCGACGTCCTTGGCCTGGCCAGCGGTGTCGGCAGCGGCTTCGGCAGCGGCGTCGGTGGCAGCGCCAGCGGCGTCGGCAGCGGCGTCCGAAGCGGTGGCAGCGGCGTCGGCGGCGGTGTCGGCAGCAGCCTGGGCGGCGTCAGCGGTCTGCGAGCCGGCGGCAGCGGCCGAATCGGCAGCAGCCTGGGCCTCGGCAGCGGCGGTGTCAGCGGCAGCGGCGGCGTCCTGCGCAGCCTCCTGCTTCGAGCACGCGGCCAGGGCCAGACCCAGAGCCAGGGCGATCAGCAGCTTGTTGATGCTCATTTGAAAATCCTCGTCGTTAGATTGGGCAACGCGCAATCGCGCGCCGTCACAATGATGACAAGCCCTTTTCGGCTGTCAAGCACCGTTTGGTTATTTTCGTAAAGGGGTCGTGAAAAACGGTTACACGATTTCGATCGCGATCGCGGTCGCCTCGCCGCCGCCGATGCACAGCGCAGCGATGCCGCGCTTGAGCCCGCGCGTGCGCAGCGCGTTGATCAGGGTGACGACCAGGCGTGCGCCGGTCGCGCCGATCGGGTGGCCCAGCGCGGTGGCGCCACCGTTGACGTTGACCTTGGCGTGCGGGATGCCCAGTTCCTTGATCGGCGCCATCGCGACCACGGCGAAGGCCTCGTTGATTTCGAACAGGTCGACTTCCTCGAGTTTCCAGCCGGTTTTCTCCAGCAGGCGGGAAATCGCGCCGATCGGCGCGGTGGTGAACCACTCCGGCTGGTGCGAGAAGGAGGCATGGCCGGCGATGCGGGCGAGCGGGGCGAGGCCGCGGCGGGCCGCTTCGTCGGCCGACAGCAGCACGGTGGCGGCGGCGCCGTCGGAGATGCTGGAGGAGCTGGCGGCGGTGACCGTGCCCTCCTTGCCGAAGGCCGGCTTGAGGGTCGGGATCTTGGAGATGTCCGACTTGCCCGGCTGCTCGTCGCTGGCGAACGCGACCTCGCCCTTGCGGGTGGCGACCTTGACCGGAACGATCTCGTCGTCGAACGCGCCGCTGGCCTGCGCCGCCTGCGCGCGCTTGACCGATTCGATCGAGAAGGCGTCCTGGTCCTCGCGGGTGAAGCCGAACTTCGCCGCGGTGGCGTCGCCGAACACGCCCATCGACTTGCCGTCGTACGGGTTGGTCAGGCCGTCCCACGCCATGTGGTCCACCGCCTGGAAGTTGCCGTAGCGGTTGCCGGTGCGCGAATTGGGCAGCAGGTGCGGCGCGTTGCTCATCGACTCCATGCCGCCGGCGACGACGATGCTGGCCGAACCGGCCTTGATCAGGTCGTGGCCCAGCATGATCGCCTTCATGCCTGAACCGCAGACCTTGTTGATCGTGGTGCAGCCGACGCTGGTCGGCAGGCCGGCGGCGAGCGCCGCCTGGCGCGCGGGCGCCTGGCCGAGGTTGGCCGGCAGCACGCAGCCGAGGATCACCTCGGACACGTCGGCCGCGTCGACGCCGGACTGCGCCAGCGCCGCCTCCACCGCGGTCGCGCCCAGGGTCGGCGTCGGCACGCCGTTGAACTGGCCGAGGAAGGAACCGATGGCGGTGCGCTTTGCGGCGACGATGACGATATCGGACATGGGGACAGCCTCTTCGGATGAAGCCCGATTATCACGGCTGGCCGGAGCGACCGCCACCGTCCCGCCGGACAGGCGACAGGGCCTCGCCGTTGCGGTATATCGCGCGTAGGGTTGCGGGACCTGCAGGGACGCCGCCGTACCACTGGACCGGAGAGGATCGAGAACGATGCGCAGCAACGAAGGGATGGGAACGCGCCACACGACGGCGAGAACACTGCTGGCGCTGGCCATCGGCGCCGCGCTGGTGACCGGTCTGGCCGCGTGCGGCAGCGGCGGCGGTGGCGACAACATCCGCCCGGGCACGCCGACCGCGCCTCCTCCGCCCCCTCCACCGCCGCCCCCGCCGCCTCCGACGTCGCCACCCCCTCCGCCGCCGGTGCAGCCGGCGATGGATGCGCACCTGGCGTTGAGCAACGCGACCGGCGCGCAGCGCGGCGGTTACACCGGCGCCGGTTACCGGATCGGCGTGATCGATACCGGCGTCAACCGCAATCATCCGGCGCTGGTCGGGCGCGTGGCCGCCAACCTGACCTATGTCAGCAACCGCAACGACCTGAGCGTGGACGACAAGGTCGGCCACGGCACCACCGTTGCGCAGCTGGCCGCCGGGCAGCCGGTCGGCGCCTGGCCCGGCGGCGTGGCCCCGGGCGCGACGATCCTGTCGGCGCGCATCATCCAGGACGAGCGGCCCACCGATGACGGCTCGGGGCAGGGCAACGAGGTCAGCGGCGCGATCGGCCTCAAGCCGATCCACCAGGACCTGGCCGCGCGCGGCATGCGGATCATGAACAACTCCTGGGGCGGCCTGTACTGGACCAATCCGAACGCCACCGCGGCGATCGCCGACGAGTACCGCTTCTTCATCCGCGACAACGATGGCCTGGTGGTGTTCGCCACCGGCAACGAAGGGCGCGGCGACCCGACCGACATGGCCTCGCTGCCGAGCCAGGCCGGCGCCAACGGCACGCGTCCGGCGGCTGACGTGGAGCGCGGCTGGCTGGCGGTGGCGGCACTGGATACCGCCAACCCGACCCAGCTGGCCTCGTATTCCAACGCCTGCGGCCTGGCGATGAACTACTGCCTGGTCGCGCCCGGCACCGCCATGTTCACCGGCCATGCCGACACCGTCGGCAGCACCACCTATTTCTACGGCAGCGGCACCTCGTACGCGGCGCCGCTGGTGTCCGGCGCGGCTGCGGTGGTGTGGGAAAAATTTCCGTACTTCAACAACGACCTGGTCCGCCAGACCCTGCTCGGCACCGCCACCGATCTCGGTGCCGGCGGCGTGGATGCGGTGTTCGGCTACGGCCTGCTGAACCTTGAGAAAGCCCTGCGCGGGCCGGCGAAGTTCGACTGGGGCGACGTGACCGCCAGTTTCAGCGGCACCTCGCACTGGGACAACCCGATCACCGGTGCGGGTGGCCTGGTCAAGCGCGGCGACGGCACCCTGATCCTCGGTCACGGCGGCGTCGCGCTGGACTATGCCGGCGATACGCGGATCCAGGGTGGCACGCTGCGTGTCGTGGGCGACCTGCGCCGTTCCGACGTCCATGTCGAGGCCGGCGGCCGGCTGGCGGGCGCGACCTCGCTCGGTGGCGATCTGGTCAACGCCGGCGTGGTCCAGATCGATGCCGGCGCGCCCGACGCGCTGGGCATCCGCGTACAGGGCGATTACGTGCAGCGCGCCGGCGGCCAGCTGGCGACCGTGCTGGGCTATGGCGAGCTGCTGGTGCAGGGCCGGGCCACCATCGAAGGCGGCAACCTGCACGTGGCGGGCGTGCGCGACGGCTACGTGACCCAGGTGCGCGAGAACGTACTGACCGCCAACGGTGGGCTGAGCGGTCGCTTCGCCGCGCTGACCAGTGCACCGTCGGTGTTCCTGGATGCCTCGCTGCTGTACTCGGGCACCCAGGCCTGGCTGGACGTGCGCCGGGTCAACGTCACCGCCGCCGCGCTCGGCCTGTCCGGGATCTCGCCCGCCGCGATCGGGGCGGCCACGCGGGTGGAACAGGCGTTCGCACGGATCGACGCGCAGCAGGAACAGGGCGGCGGCGCCATCGCCGATGGCTTCATCCGCATCGCCGGCGACCTGCAGCGCACCACGGGCGACGCCGCGGCGGCCGCCGCACTGCGCAGCCTGTCGGGCGAGGCGCACGGTGCCGCCGCGGCGGCGACCTACGACACCCTCGACCTGACCCGGCGCACGCTGGCCTCGCGCTTCGGCAACCTGGCCGGGGCAGGGCATCGCACCGGCAGCTGGATGCAGTCGCTGGAGGGCGCCATGGGTGCCGCCGGCACGCAGGCGCAGACCGATGGCTGGATGATCGGCAGCGACATGGCGATGGGCGCCACGCTGGTCGCCGGCGCGGCATTCGGCGAAAGCCTCAGCAATGGCCGGCTGGACGGCACCGCCGACCGCAGCCGCGAACGGCAGACCCAGGCGCAGCTCTACCTCGGCGGACGCTGGGGCGGCGCCTACGCGTTCGGCCAGGCCGGCGCAGGCCAGTACCAGCGCGGGATCGATCGCCAGCTGCTGCTCGGCGCGGCCCGGCACGGCGTGCACAGCGACTACGACGGCCGTTTCAGCAGTGTCAGCGTCGAAACCGGCTACCGCTTCGAGACCGGCGCCGGTGCGCTCGTGCCGTATGTGGGTGCCGAACATGCGCGCGTGCGCAGCGACGGTTTCCTGGAGCAGGGCGCGGACGGATTCGGCCTGCGCAGCGATGCCGGGACGTCGTCGCGCAGCCAGGCGCTGGCCGGCCTGCGCGCCGAGCACGACTGGCAGCGGATCCGCCTGCGCGGCTACATGGAGTGGCAGCAGACCGTGGCCAGCGATGGACTGCAGGCCAATGCCAGCTTCGTCGGCGTCGACGCCTGGTCGCCGTTGTCGGCGACCGATGCGACCCGGTCCGGCGGCATGTTCGGCCTGTCCGCGCAGGCCTGGCTGTCGCCGCAGTCGAGCCTGGCGTTCGGCTACGACCAGCGCTTCGGACCGCGTGGCGATGCACGCCTGCTGTCGCTGCGTTACGTGCTCGGCTTCTGAGGCAGGCGACATCCCGCGCCGCGAAGGTGCGGGATGTCGGGACGACGCGGATCATTGTCCGCGCAGTGGGCGCGTTCGAGTGGGGCCGCGGCGCGCACCGTTCGCTGTCGCGGCCTGAAGGAAGAGCGGTGCACAGCCTGAATCACGCCCTGCCCCTGTAGGAGCCGCCACAGCGGCGACCGCCATGCCTGATGGGGCATCGGCCTTTTCCGTGCGATGGCGGTCGCGGTCGAGCCCGCTCCTGCGAGAGCGCGGTGGTAGGCGTTGCGCGCGGATCGCGGTCTGCCTGTGTAGGAGCCGCCACAGCGGCGACCGCCATGCCTGATGGTCGCTGCCGGGAGAGGCGGTCGCGGTCGAGCCCGCTCCTACGAGGGTGCGATTGTGGGCGTTGCGTGCGGTTCGCGGTCTGCCTGTGTAGGAGCCGCCGCAGCGGCGACCGCCATGCCTGGTTGCGCATTGGTCGCTACCGGGAGAGGGCGGTCGCGGTCGAGCCCGCTCCTACGAGGGCGCGGTCATGGGCGTTGCGTGCGGATCGTGGCCTGCCTCAGCCGTTGCCCTCGAACAGTTCGCGGCCGATCAGCATGCGCCGGATCTCGTTGGTGCCGGCGCCGATCGCGTACAGCTTCGCATCGCGCAGGATGCGTCCGGTCGCGTACTCGTTGATGTAGCCGTTGCCGCCGAGCGACTGGATCGCCTCCAATGCCACCTGCACCGCTGCTTCGGAGGCATGCAGCAGGCATCCGGCGGCGGCGGCGCGGGAGGAATGCCCGGCGTCGTAGTCGCGGGCGACCTGATAGGCGAAGGCGCGGCTGGACTGCAGCGCGGTGTACATGTCGGCCAGCTTGCCCTGCATCAGGCCGAAGGTGCCGATGGCCGCATCGAACTGGCGGCGTTCGCGCACGTAGGGCAGGGCGATGTCGAGTGCGGCCTGCATCAGGCCGATCGGTCCGCCGCTCAACACGAGGCGCTCGGTGTTCAGGCCGCTCATCAGCACACGCACGCCCTGGTTGACCTCGCCGAGCACGTTTTCCTGAGGGATCTCGCAGTCCTCGAACACCAGTTCGCAGGTGTTCGAGCCGCGCATGCCGAGCTTGTCGAGCTTCTGCGCGGTGGAAAAGCCCTTCATGCCGCGCTCGACCAGGAAGGCGGTCATGCAGCGGCTGCCGGCCTCCTTGCCCGCGGTGCGCATGTAGACGATCAGCACGTCGGCCTCGGGGCCGTTGGTGATCCACATCTTGTTGCCGTTGGCGATCCACACGCCGTCGCGCAGTTCCGCGGTGCAGCGCATCGAGCCGACCACGTCGGAGCCCGCGCCGGGCTCGCTCATCGCCAGCGCGCCCTTCCATTCGCCGCTGCACAGCTTCGGCAGGTAGGCCCGCCGCTGCGCCTCGTTGCCGTTGAGATGGAGGTTGGACACGCACAGGTTCGAGTGCGCGCCGTAGCTCAGGCCGATCGAGCCGGAGGCGCGGGAAATCTCTTCCATCGCCACCAGGTGCGCCAGGTATCCCATGTCGCTGCCGCCGTACGTGGCGGGCACGGTCATGCCCAGCAGGCCCAGCTCGCCGAGCTTGGGCCACAGGTCCTGCGGAAACACGTTGTCGTGGTCGATCTGCGCCGCGCGCGGCGCGATCTCGCTGTCCGCGAAACGGCGTACCGCCTCGCGCAGGGCGTCGATGTCTTCGCCCATCTGGAACATCCGCATCCGGTCCCTCCCCCTGATGGTTTCATCTGTACCCAGTGTAGGGAACGAATGTGTCGGCCACACGTGCAGGTGCAGCACGGCCCGGTGCGCACGGGCGACCGGACCGTACGGAGCCGGCCGGACGGGCGAGGGGAGGGGCTACCGTAGGAGCGGCCGCAGCCGCGACCGTGTTGTCGGGACCTGGGCATCTGTTGCGGCGGTTGGATGGCTGTCGCGGCTGGGGCCGCTCCTACGACGGCGCGCGGTTGTCGCGCAGCGCTGGCTGCTCGCATGCGGACGCTGTGTCCGGCCGATCTTCCCGCTCTGGAAGCGCGGCGGAGCTCGGCAGGAACGGGCGCGCGATGCCGCCCCGACCGTACACGCGGCACCGCTTTCGTAGGAGCGGCGGCAGCCGCGACCGTCAGCAGGAACGGGCATGCAATCCCGCCGCGACCGTGCCTGTCGGGAACCGGGCATCTGTTGCGGCGGTTGGATGGTTGTCGCGGCTGGGGCCGCTCCTACCGGGCCTCAGCGCTCGCCGCGCAGGTGCGCGATGCGCGGGGTGGCGCGGCCCATCGGGAGTTTCAGCTTGCCGATGGCGGCCAGGCGGGCTTCGGCGATGCGGTCGGCGGCGTACTGCGGGCTGATGCCTTCGCGTTCGGACAGGTCGAAGATCCGGCCGAGGTTGTGGTAGATGCTGCGGATCAGCCGCATCGCGCGTTCGCGGTTGTAGCCGTCGATCTCCAGCGACACGTTCATGACGCCGCCGGCGTTGACCGCGTAATCGGGCGCGTAGAGGATGCCGCGCCGGTGCAGTTCGTTGCCGATCGCGTGGCTGGCCAGCTGGTTGTTGGCCGAGCCGCAGATGATCTTCGCCTTCAGCCGTTCCAGGGTGCGTTCGTCGATGCCGCCTTCCATCGCGCAGGGGGCGAACACGTCGACGTCGGCGTCGTAGATCTGGTCGCAGGTCGCCGCTTCGGCACCGTATTCGGACACCGCGCGCGCCACCAGCGCCGGATCCAGGTCGGACACGATCAGCTTCGCGCCGCGCTCGCGCAGCAGCTTCACGAACTCCATGCCGATGTGGCCCAGGCCCTGCACCGCGATGCGGATCCTGCCGACTTCCTCGTGCCCCAGCTTGCGCTGCATCGCCGCCATCAGGCCCTGCAGCGTGCCGTAGGCGGTGAACGGGGCCGGGTCGCCGGAGCCGCCATGCACCTGGTGCACGCCGGTGACGTACTCGGTCTCCAGGTAGACCTGCTCCATGTCGTTGACGTCGGTGCCCACGTCCTCGGCGGTGATGTAGCGGCCGGCGAGGGCATCGACGTAGCGGCCGAAGCTGCGGAACAGCGCTTCGGACTTGGCGATCTTCGGGTCGCCGATGATCACCGCCTTGCCGCCGCCCACGTTCAGGCCGGCCAGCGCGTTCTTGTAGGTCATGGTGCGGCTGAGCCGCAGCACGTCGCGCAGCGCGTCGGCCTCGTTGGCGTAGTGGCGCATGCGCACGCCGCCCAGGGCCGGGCCGAGCACGGTGCTGTGCAGGGCGATGATCGCCTTCAGGCCGGCGTCGGGGTTGTGGCAGAAGACGACCTGTTCGTGTCCGGAGGTCGCAAGCGTTTCGAAGAGCATTGTCTGGCTCCGCGTCGTAGCTGGGCGTCGGCGGGCTGGGCGCGACGGTGGGACAGGCAGGTGCGGTGACGGACACCGCAAACAAAAAACGCGACGGGGCCGGTGAGGGGCTGTACGTCGCGATGCAGCATTCTAGCCTGAGCGTCCGGCGGCCATGTGAGCGCCTGCTTGAATGATACGAACGGTCGTGCTATTCATCGCGCCCATGAACGCCGCCATCGCCAGCCAGACCAGCAAGGGCGCCAGCACCCGCGAGCGCCTGGTCGAGCATGCCGCCGAGCTCGCCGGCCGCTACGGCCTGGAAGGCGTGACCATCGGCGACCTGGCCAGCGCGGCCGGCATGTCCAAGAGCGGCGTGTTCGCGCATTTCGGCTCGCGCGACGACCTGCTGCGCGACACCCTGGATTCGATCGCCGGGCAGTTCGTCGGCCGGGTCCTGCAGCCGGCACTGGCGCGTCCGCGCGGCCTGGCGCGGCTGCGGGCGCTGGCCGAGTACTGGATCATCTGGATCGAACGGCATCCGGACGGCTGCGTCTTCCTCAGTGCGATGCTCGAATACGACGGCCGGCCCGGGCCGATGCGCGACCATGTCGCCGCGCTGTCCGGCGCCTGGCGCCAGAACATCGAGCGTGCCGTGCAGCTGGCGGTGGACAGCGGCGAACTGGCGGCGGGCACCGACGTCGAACTGACCGCCTTCCAGCTGCAGTCGATGGTCGAAGGCCTGCACCACGCGCGGCTGCACCAGCCGCACGCTGCATCGCGGCTGGCGCGCGCCGCCGTCGACGAACTGCTGGGCCGGCACCTCGCCGTCCCGTCCCCGACCTGAATCCCGCTTCCGGAGCGCCCCATGGCCGCTGTCCCGCATGTCCTGCCGTCGCAAAAAAGCACGATCGTTCGATCCGTGCAGGTGCCGTGGTGGCTGCGTGCCGCCTTCGGTACCGGCAGCTGGCTGGCGCCGCAGGCGACGGTGAGCCAGGCGGCACGCCTATTCGGCACGCCGATGCGTTCCTCGCAGGTGCGCGCACTGGCGGCCGACCCCGGCGACGGCCGGCTGGACTGGCTCGACCACGACGACGCGCGCCTGGCCACGTATGTCTGGGGCGACCCGCAGCAGCAGCCTTGGGTGCTGTTCGCGCACGGCTGGTCCTCGTTCGGGCTGCGCTGCCTGCCGTGGATGCGCGCCCTGCGTGCGGCCGGTTACGCGCTGGTCGCCTATGACCAGCCCCGCCACGGGCGCAGCGAAGGCGGCAGCGCGACGGTTCCCGGTTTCGCTCGCGCGATGACCCACGTCGCCAGCCGGCACGGCCGACCGGCCGCAGTGATCGCGCATTCGATGGGCGGCGCCGCGGCGACCTACGCGTTGTCGCAGGGCCTGCAGGCCGAACGCGCGATCCTTATCGCCCCGGCGGCCGACCTGCGCGCGGCCGGCGAGCGCTTCGCCGAAACCGTCGGCCTGGCGCCGACGCTGGTCGACCGGATGTTCGAAGGCTTCGAGCGCACGCTTGGCGTCTCCGTGGACGAGATCGCCGCCCACCGCCACGCCCCGGCGTTGGGCCTGCCGGCCCTGGTCGTGCACGACCTGGACGACAGCGACGTGCCCTGGCACGAAGGCGAGGCCTACGCCCGCCTGTGGCCGCAGGCGCGCCTGCTCAGCACCACCGGCCTGGGCCACCACCGCATCGCCGCCGACGCAGTGGTGATCGACGCCGCGCTGCGCTTCCTCGCCGGAGAAGCGGTGGGCGAGCGCGTGGTGTCCTCGCCGAACCTGCCGTTCGGGATCGCCTGAGCCGGCTCCGCGGATCGCACGTCACGCCGTCTTGTAGGAGCGGCCACAGCCGCGACCGTCATGCTCCGGCGTCGCATTGGCCGCGCCGGATGCAGCGTGGTCGCGGTCAAGCCCGCTCCTACAAGAGGCAAGCGCCGCGGACCTCCACGGATCGCGCGCAACTTTCCCCTGTAGGAGCGGCCACAGCCGCGACCGCCATGCTCCGGTATCGCATTGGCCGCGCCGCATGCAGCGTGGTCGCGGTCAAGCCCGCTCCTACGAAAGGCAGGCGCCGCGGACCTTCGCGGATCGCGCGCAACTTTCCCCTGTAGGAGCGGCCACAGCCGCGACCGCCATGCCCGGTATCGCATTGGCCGCGCCGGATGCAGCGTGGTCGCGGTCAAGCCCGCTACTACAGAGGCAAGCGCCGCGGACCTCCACGGACCGCGCGCGACGTCTCCCTGTAGGAGCGGCCGCAGCCGCGACCGCCATGCCCCGGCATCGCAGTGGCCGGGCCGGATGCAGCGTGGTCGCGGTCAAGCCCGCTACTACAGAGGCAAGCGCCGCGGACCTCCACGGACTGCGCGCCACGTTCCCCTGTAGGAGCGGCCACAGCCGCGACCGCCATGCCCGGCGTCGCGCCGGTCACGACGGGCGAGGGCGTCTCCCACCCGCCAGGCCGCCGACACGCGCCAATGTCCGTCCATGCGCATTGACGCCTGCGCGCGCCGAACCCACAGCGGCCACTACGTTGCGGCGACTGCCAGCCGATGACCGCGACGTTCCGCCTCCAAAGTCACGCTGCACTGCACCCAATGGTTACAGGTGCAAGGACTAAGATCGGGGCAGGTTCCAGCGAACAGGTCTTGCGCATGTCCACGCCCGCCAGCCAGTTGCCCGCCGCCCGCACCGACACCACGCCGCTGCGCTTCGTCACCGCCGCCAGCCTGTTCGACGGGCACGACGCCGCGATCAACATCATGCGTCGGCTGATCCAGGCGCAGGGTGTCGAGGTCATCCACCTGGGCCACAACCGCAGCGTCGAGGACGTGGTGCGCGCGGCGCTGCAGGAAGATGCCGACGCCATCGCGCTGTCGTCCTACCAGGGCGGCCACGTCGAATACTTCAAGTACATGGTCGACATGCTGCGCGAGCGCGGCGCCGGCCATATCCGCGTGTTCGGCGGCGGTGGCGGCACCATCACGCCCCAGGAGATCCGCGAATTGCAGGCCTACGGCGTCGAGCGCATCTACCACCCCAACGACGGCATGAAGATGGGGCTGGTGGAGATGATCGCGGACGTCGTGCGCCGTGCAGCCGATGCCAGGCGCATCGCCCACGACGCGGACGCCGCGCAGGGCGATCGACCGCGCAGCGGTCCGCACCTGCACGGCACGGCCGAAGCGGGCGTGCCGGCGACCTCGCCGCAGGCGCGCGGCAGTGCCGCTGCCACGACGCGGCATGCGCCCGTCGCAGACGAATCGCCATCCATCGCGAACACCGCAGCGCTGCCGCACGCGAAGGCCACCGAGGCCGGCAGCGGATCGTCGCCCTCAGGAAACACGCCTGCCGCGCCCACGCCCATCGCTGCAGGGGCGGCCATATCCGGCATGCCGGCCATCGATGACGAGATCGGCATCGGCCGCGTGCTGTCGGCCCTCGAAGACGACGCGCTGGGCGAGACCGAACTGAACCGCCTGCGCAAGCACTGGCAACTGGCCGCCGGGCGCACGCCGGTGGTGGGTATCACCGGCACCGGCGGCGCCGGCAAATCCTCGGTCACCGACGAACTGCTGAACCGCTTCCTGGCCAGCTTCCCGGCGATGCGCATCGCGGTGATTTCGGTCGACCCGACCCGCCGCCGCACCGGCGGCGCGCTGCTCGGCGACCGCATCCGCATGAACAGCCTGCGCAGCCCCCGCGTCTACATGCGCTCGATGGCCACCCGACGCCAGAACGTGGCCACCAACGCCGTGCTCAAGGACTGCATCGGCTTCCTCAAGGCGCTGGGTTTCGACCTGGTGATCGTGGAGACCGCCGGCATCGGCCAGTCCGATTCGGAGATCGTCGACCTGGTCGATTTCCCGATGTACGTGATGACCAGCGACTACGGCGCGGCCAGCCAGCTGGAGAAGATCGACATGCTCGACTTCGCCGAACTGATCGCGCTGAACAAGTACGACCGCCGCGGCGCCGAAGACGCGCTGCGCGACATCCGCAAGCAGTGGAAGCGCAACCGCAACGCCTTCGCCACCGCCGATGCCGACATCCCCGTCTACCCGACCATCGCCAGCCAGTTCAACGACCCGGGCATCAGCTGGATGTTCGTCAACCTGTGCCGTCTGCTGCGCGCAGGAATGGCCCGTGCGGGGACGGCGGGGGACGGTGCAGGGAGGGCGGAGGATGGTGGAGGGCAGGTAGAGGACGGTGCAGGGCAGGGGGAGTCCACCGTCGGAAGCGCGACGGAAACGAGCCGCTTTCAGCGAGCTGAAAGCAGTGGGGCAAGCCCCACTCTACGAGGGCAGACCTCGTCGGGAGGACAGGCCTCGCCGGGATGGCAGACGTCGCCGACGACGCCTTTCGTAGAGTCGGCCTCGGCCGACTCCGCCGTGTCGCAGGGTGCGTGGAACGTAAACGGCAGCGCCAATGCTGCCAGCCGCGACGACAGCAACAGCAACGACGACAGCAACAGCAACAGCAGTGGGGCAAGCCCCACTCTACGAGGGCAGACCTCGTCGGCAGGGCAGGCTTCGCCGGCGACGCCTCTCGTAGAGTCGGCCTTGGCCGACTCCACCATCTCGCCGGATGCGGGCGGTGGACAAGGCACCACCACTAACAGCGCCCACGCTGCCAGCAGTGCGGCAAGCCCCAATCAACGCCAGCGGGGCGCATCGCCGCGCTGCGACTTCGATCCCCAGCTCGACACCACCCTGAAGGAACCACGCGCCACCGTGCTGATCCCCGGTGCCCGTGTCCGCTACCTGGCCGAGATCGCCGAACAGGGACGGGCGATCAACCGCCGCATCGAGACCGAAGCCGACACCGCCAGCCGTGCCCAGGGCCTGTGGCAGGCCCTGCGCGAACTCGACGACCCGGCCTTGCCCGAGCGCCTGGCGCTGTATCCGCACGACGCCCTGCATCCCGCCGCGCACGCACCTGAAACGCCGCGCACGCGTCCCATGGAGTCGGCCTCACAAGAGCGGACCTCGCCGTCGCCGTCCGTAGAGTCGGCCTCGGCCGACTCCGCCATGTCGCCCGGTGCGGGGAGCGGGCGGGATGGCAACGCCACGGTGGGCGACAGCGACAGAAGCGACGGAAGCAGTGGGGCAAGCCCCACTCTACGAGAGCAGACCTTGTCCTCCGTAGAGTCAGCCTTGGCCGACTCCGCCATGTCGCCCGGTGCGGGGAGCGGGCAGGACGGCAACGGCACTGGGGGCGACAGCGACAGAAGCGACAGAAGCAGTGGGGCAAGCCCCACTCTACGGGAGCAGATCTCGCCTTTCGTGGAGTCGGCCTTGGCCGATTCCGCCACGCCGCTGGATGCGACCAGCAACGCCGCCCCGAACCACCCCAGGCAAGAGCAGCGCCCATCCCTTCTCCCGCGGGCGGGAGAAGGTGCCCGAAGGGCGGATGAGGGTGCTCCCATCCCCGACCGCAGCCTGCTCACCCTGCGCCAGCGCTACAACGACGCCATCCAGTCGCTGTCGTCCGAATCGCTGCGCTTGCTGCGCGAGTGGCCGGCCCGCCTGCAGTCCATCACCGACGACATCAACGAGTACCAGGTGCGCGGCAAGGCCATCCGCGTCGAGAACTACCGCGAATCGCTCAGCCACCAGAAAGTCCCCAAGATCGCCGCGCCCACGTACCGCAGCTGGGGCGAGCTGCTGACCTTCCTCGGCAAGGAGAACCTGCCCGGCAGCTACCCCTATACCGGCGGCGTCTACCCGTACCGCCGCACTGGCGAGGATCCCATCCGCATGTTCGCCGGCGAGGGCACGCCCGAGCGCACCAACCGCCGCTTCCACTACCTGTCGGCCGGGCAGCCGGCCGCGCGCCTGTCCACCGCCTTCGACAGCGTCACCCTGTACGGCGAGGACCCGGCGCCGCGCCCGGACATCTACGGCAAGATCGGCAACTCCGGGGTCAACGTCCCCACGCTGGACGACATGAAGAAGCTCTATTCCGGCTTCGACCTGTGCGCGCCCACTACCAGCGTGTCGATGACCATCAACGGCCCGGCGCCGATGATCCTGGCGATGTTCCTGAACTGCGCCATCGACCAGCAGGTGGAAAAACACCTGAAGGCCGACCCGCAGCGCTGGGCCGACGCGCAGCACGCCATCGATGCCTTCTTCGACGCGCGCATCGAAGAAGGCATCAGCCGCCCGAGCTACCACGGCGCGCTGCCGGCCGGAAACGACGGCTTGGGCCTGGGCCTGCTGGGCCTCACCGGCGAGCAGCTGGTAGATGCGGACACCTACGCCCGCATCAAGGCCGACACGCTCAGGACCGTGCGCGGCACCGTGCAGGCCGACATCCTGAAAGAAGACCAGGCCCAGAACACCTGCATCTTCAGCACCGAGTTCGCCCTGCGCATGATGGGCGACATCCAGCAGTACTTCGTCGACCACCAGGTCCGCAATTTCTACTCGGTGTCCATCTCCGGCTACCACATCGCCGAGGCGGGGGCGAACCCGATCAGCCAGCTGGCCTTCACCCTGTCCAACGGCTTCACCATCGTCGAGTACTACCTGGCGCGCGGCATGCGCATCGACGACTTCGCGCCCAACCTGAGCTTCTTCTTCAGCAACGGCATGGACCCGGAATACACCGTCATCGGTCGCGTCGCCCGCCGCATCTGGGCACGCGCCATGCGCGAGCGCTACGGCGGCAACGAACGCAGCCAGATGATGAAGTACCACATCCAGACCAGCGGCCGGTCCCTGCACGCGCAGGAGATCCAGTTCAACGACATCCGCACCACCCTGCAGGCCCTGTACGCCCTGTTCGACAACTGCAACAGCCTGCACACCAACGCCTACGACGAGGCCATCACCACGCCGACCGAAGAGAGCGTGCGCCGCGCCGTGGCCATCCAGATGATCATCAACAAGGAGCTGGGCCTCAATTTCTGCGAGAACCCCTGGCAGGGCAGCTTCGCGGTGGAGTACCTGACCGACCTGGTCGAGGAAGCCGTGTACGCCGAGTTCGAGGCCATCAGCGAGCGCGGCGGCGTGCTCGGCGCCATGGACACCATGTACCAGCGCGGCAAGATCCAGGACGAGTCCATGTACTACGAGCACAAAAAGCACGACGGCTCGCTGCCGCTGGTGGGCGTCAATACCTTCCTGCCTAAAGAACACGCCGGCGAGGTCGCCACCGAGATCGAACTGATCCGCAGCACGGAGGAGGAGAAGGGGCAGCAGATCGAGAACGTCCGCACCTGGCAGGCCTCAAGAAACCGCTTGGCTCCGCCGGCTTTCCTGTTCACGGGAGAGGGCCGGGGTGAGGGCGCTCTTGATGCCCCGGCGTCCTCCCCACAAGAATTCCATGACCCGGTTCACGAAACATCCGGCCTCGGTTATCTTCAGGACATGGCGCGCAGGCGGGGGAACGTCTTCGCGGCGCTGGTGGATGCAGTCAAGACCCACAGCCTGGGGCAGATCAGCCATGCGCTGTATGACGTGGGTGGGGAATACAGGCGGAATATGTGACATTCGCAGGGGGGGGTATGACCGCAACTTGGAAGGAGCTGGAGAATTTTGTACGCAGCATTGCGGCCCTGCGGTACGGGCAGCCATGCAATGCCGAGCATGTGAATGGTGTCGATGTTGATGGAGTTATTCACCTTGGCATCGACGAAAAAGTGTTAGTCGAGATTACCGAGAACATAACTCTCGAAAAGGTCCGCTCGGATATTATTAAAATTTCGTCGGTGAGAATGGGTTATCTGGCGACAGGCGTTAGCTGCAAAGCATTTGTTGTAATGGATGGGCAGCCAACTCCAAAAATGGTTGAGCAGGGCAGCGCGTCACGCGTTTCGGTACTCTCAGTAAGCCAGTTTGCGAATGAATTCTTTAAGTATGACGCTTATGTCAATCTTCGTGCGTCTCAGCCTTTCGGGAGTGCTGTCGATAGCGAGACAGGTGAGAACGACAAGCGTCAATATGTCGGCGTCGAATTCAGTGAGAAAGACTCAACTAGGAAATATGATGTTAAAGGCGTGTGTGAGGCGTTGGGTAGGGGGGAGCGTATTGTCGCAGTAGGGGACTACGGGACTGGGAAGAGCCGATTAGTTCGGGAAGTATTCCAGCAACTATGCTCAGAGCCTCGTGAAATTGGAGCCTACGTAATAGCTATAAATCTCCGTGATCATTGGGGTAGTGGAAATTTCCTTGAAATTCTAGGCGGACATTTGCAGCGTATCGGCCTTTCGGGTAGCGTCGATAACGCAATCAGATTACTTAAATCCCGCGGCCTCATCTTGCTTCTAGATGGATTCGATGAGATCGGTGCGCAGTCTCACGACACTCAATTAATCGAGAGAAAAGCACTTCGTCGACATGCGCTTCGTGGTGTTCGAGACCTTATTAATTCTTCGAGCGCGGGAATACTGGTAACTGGCCGATCACATTACTTTGATGACGACAGGGAAATCATAGATGCGCTGGGGCTGGTGGCGAGAGTTACGGTATTGGAGGTTCCGCCGAATTTTACGAAAGACCAAGCGAGAACATATCTTAGAGAGCTCGGTCTAGATATATCCCCTCCGACATGGCTTCCGATGAAGCCCCTAGTGTTCCAGATTGCTGCGGAGTTGGATCGCAGCGATCTTGAGAAAATACTAAAAGCTGTCACGGGAACGTTTGAGTTCTGGGGGCTATTCCTTGGTGCGGTCACGCGACGTGAATCAAGGGGTGTCCAAGGGTCGATCTCCCCTGACGCGATTGCACAGATTCTGTTTGAACTTGGTGGAATATCGCGCCAATCGTCGGAGTATCTGGGTAGATTCAGTCCAACTGACATTAATGAGGCATATCGCTTGGCGATAGGTAGCTTGCCAGACGCAGTCGGCCAGCAGTTGCTCGCGAGGATGTGTACGCTCGGTAGGATCGAGCCTGAGTCACCGGATAGACAATTCTTGGATCCAAACATTGCAGAGGTTGTTAGGGCTGAGCACTTGGTTTCGAGAATAGCGGCGCTTGATGAATCGATCACGAAGGCAAAATGGAAGATAGGGCTCAGGATGGTTGGCGCGGCGCATGCGGCAGCGGCAATTAGCAGCTATGACATGGTGCAGTTCTGTCACACCGTGTTAAATAAGTTCTCTACTTCTGCTAACACGGTCATGCTGGGTGAGGTTGTTTCGATTCTTCTCTTTACCGAGGAGCATGTCGACTTCAAGGCTCTTACGCTTCGCCATGGGGCGATCCCAGTGATGTATTTGGGGGCTAACAAGGTGAGGAATCTTGAGGTTGTTTCTTGCGAAATTGGTATCTTAGTCGTTACGCTCGACTCGTTATCGGCGTCTAATCATGTGTATATCAGGAACTCTATTGTTAATTATGTCGGTGGCGTAACCAGCGCGGCGGCTTTGCCAGATTGGATCACAGGTACAGATGTTTTTGAGTATGATCAGGATGTATCTAATACCGCTCGAATTAAGGCTAGCGATATTCCTGACGGGCAAAAGTTGCTTCTTTCGATAATACATAAGCTATTCTTTCAGCCTGGTAGGGGGCGCGAAGAGGCTGCTTTGCTTAAGGGGGGCTTTGGGAGAAAATTTGATCATCGCGCTGTTGAGGAAATACTAAAAAAAATGATGAATGAGGGTTTGGTAGAGAAATTTAAGGGTGATGACGGGGATGTATATAGGCCTATCCGCAGGCATACGGAGCGGATGGCTCGAATTAAGAGTGAGCTCGCATTGTCTGAGGATCCATTGTGGGCGTGGGCGTCAACCATTAGAAGTGGATGATCAGATAGGAGGATCAGGTTTACATCCTTGCTAAACTGGCAGCCCAATTTCTGGCCACGAGAAGGCGCGGTAAGTCGAGCGCCACGCCGTACGGAGACTGGGGTCACCATTCGCCACTCGGGTCAAGCGGGCCGCAAGTAGTCCTCCCACATCCGGGCTCGGGATAGAGCGCCTGCCCCCGCCAGCTTCTTCAGGAGTGTTTCGATGCGAGGCGGGTCCACCGCCTCCGTCACCCTTCTGGATCTAGCTGCCGCAGCCTCCCACGCTGTTGGTGCCCACACTCGTCGAGTTGTCCGCCGCTTCGTCCACCGGCATGGGAGCCTCAGATTCGCGGCCTTGAAAGCCACGCTGTTCGGGCTCGGGCCCGGGCGACGGGCGATGGAAGCAGGCTGCACGGCCGGTCCTCTTCAATCGAGCAGCACGTCAACGCCGATCCGCCCAGAATTTGAGCGGCCCGGGCAGGTGCTGGCGTCGTTCCCGGCCTGGGCATTGACGCAACCGGTACGCCACCTTTGCCACCGTCGCGGGCATGCCCCGCAACGCCACGTTTCTGCTGATCCGCCAGATAACGGGGTCAGGTTCACTTTCAGTTTTGTAGTCCGCAGGCGGCGTAATCTCCCACGCCGCCGTGCGGATTTCGGTTGTTCCTCAGTGGCTTGACACCCCTCCATTTCCAGCGCAGTCTCGCTTCCAAGGAGCGTCGAAACTCCGTACATAGCGGTACCCACCTCCGTCAAACCGGTGGGTTTTTTGTGGCTGCAGTTCCTGCAGACGCAGCCGACGCGATGCCTGCGTCGGGAGGGCGGCTAATACAACACCCTTCGGGGAAATACGCCCGCCGACTATGTACGGTTTCGAACCTCCCGACTTCCCGTCCGCTGTTGCATGGCGGGCGGCCACTTCATGGAATGAGGAGGCAATCATGTCGACGTACGCATCGAATGGGTTGGATGGCCTGCACTACGTACTGCCCGAGGACAGCCAGCTGCGGCTGCTGCGGGTCCGCGACCACGTCCGGTTCCTGGCCCAGCTGGCCGAGCCGCGCAGCGCGGACGAGGGGCCGGAAGCGGCACCCGAAATCCGCATGGGCGAACTGACATCCTGCCTGGAACTGCTGGGCGACCACCTGGATCAGGTGCTGCAGGAGGTGTCCTGGCCGCCGCGGTCGGCCGCCGCAGACGCGGCCGACACCATCGACGAGGACGCCACGGACGAGACGTACAGTGTGTCGCCGGACGCACCTGATACCGACAATGCAGACCTCGCTTTCGGCGTCACCCTGGACCAGATCGACACCCTCAACCGCCTGATCGAGACGATCACCGCCCACGGCGACGTGGTCGCCGCCGCCGACATGGCCGAGTTTGCCGACGGCACCCTGTCCGTCGTCGGCCACGCGATCTTCGACGCCGCCGGTGAAGTGCGCGAGGTGCTGGACGAGGTCAACGCGCAGCGGCTGGGGCCAGCCACTGGTCTGCCATCGCGCGTGCGCGAGGCGAGGGCGGGCTACGGGCCTGCGGGTGCGTCGCTGCACTGAGCCGCCATGACGGGCGCCCCTCTGCTGTGGGGCGCCCGTCATGCACTGGCTGCGAACCGACCGGCCTCGCTGCTCGTGGGGTCCCGCCTTGGTAAGAAGCCGGGTAGGATCGAGTTGAGCGTGAAATCGGGGGAATTCACAGCGCAGTGAACAACGAGAACAAGGTTCGCATCGAGATGCCAGATGCCGAGATACGGATGCGTGGTCCGCGCCATGTGGAGTGAAACCGCGCTCCTGCTGCCCCTCGCGCTGGTCGGCAATGCTTGTGCCGTGAATCGGCCCGGTCTCCCGTTGGATGAGCGGGTCGCGGCGGCGGAATTGGTGGCCGTCGTGGACGCCATCGAGCCGATACCGCACGAGGGCAATGAATTCGACAAGTTCTACCGGGTCAGTGCCCGCGTGGCCGGGGTACTGAAAGGCGATGCGCGGGTGGGTGAGTGCATCGTCGTGGTCGTCGATGGCACGATTTCCGAACTGCGCAACGACTGCTGTGAGGCGGGAAAGTCCTATGTCGTGTTCCTGCGCCAGCAAGGGGGGCAAGGGCGCTATCTGTTCGTCGGCAGCCCGCTGGGAGCTATTCCCTTGGGGCTGCAGTCTAACCACGGAACCCATGGTGCAAGATCACCGCTCTGAAGTTGAACGCTTGACCCACCTGACCAGATAAGGGGGAAGTAAGTTCTTCCAGTCGAGGTTTGCCGCGTGGGCGAATCTCCATGCTGCGGCCGAAGAGGACTCGATCCTGCTACGGAAGCGGCCGCTGCCGAGGGCCTTGTCCTAGTGGGGGCGGTTGTACACCTGATACCGACACCGCAGACCTCGCCTTCGGCGTCACCCTGGACCAGATCGACACCCTCGACCGCCTGACCGAGACGATCACCGCCCACGGCGACGTGGTGGCCGCCACCGACATGGCCGAGTTCGCCGACGGCACCCTGTTCGTCGTCGGCCACGCGATCTTCGATGCTGCCGGGAAGTGCGTGAGGTGATGGACGAGGTCAATGCGCAGCGGCTGGGGCCGGGTGACCAGGCACGCATGCGCGTGCGCGAGGCGAGGGCGGCTTACGGGTCTGTAGGCGTCCGGATGCATTGAGCGTTGGGCCGCGCCGGAGCGGCGGTGTTGGTGGCCGGGGCAATGTCGCTCCGGCCACGATCGCCAGTGGGATGGCCGTTCCGGCTGCGGTCTGGCATGTCTGAAGCGGCCGGCACCGGGTGATGCACGTCCTGAAAGCTTATGAAGTGCTGGACGCTTTATAAGCTTTCTTTTGTTTCCTTCTAGTAGGATCGGGGCTCCATAAGGTTTCGTGCTGGAGGGGCGTCATGCGTCGGGATCAGATCGCCACCGAGCGGCATCCATATCTGGTGCAGGTGCCTGGACATCCGCACGTCCACGCGTTGGTCGCGCCCCCGACGCCTCGCACCGTTCCGGACGGCGCCCGCAACCACGCCCAGTTCGCTGCGGCGCACGCCGCATTGGGGCGGTTGCAGGGTGTGATGGCGCATCTGCCTGATGCGGACATGGTCACGCGGACGCTGGCCAGGCGGGAGGCGGTGGGGAGTTCGCAGATCGAGGGCACCCGGGCCAGTCTCCCGCAGCTGCTGACCTATGAAGCGACGCGAGGCGCGGCCGGCATGCCGGCGGACGTGCAGGTGACCGAACGTTACGTGGCCGCCTTGCAGCATGGCCTGACGCGCATCCGCGACGAGGGGCGCCGTGCGCTGGATCTGGGCCTGATCCACGAACTGCATGCACAGCTGATGCAGGACGAGGCGGGCGCGTTCCCCGTGGGCGCCTACCGCACCGAGCAGGTGTGGATCGGCAGCAGCAGCCGGATCGAGGATGCGGTCTTCGTGCCTGCGCCGCCCGCCCACATTCAGGGCTGCATGGAGGAAATGGCCGCCAGCGTCCTGCAGTACGCGCCACGGGAAGACGAGCAGGGCGCCTTGTCGCTGGTGGCGCAGTTGGCCATCGCCCATGCCCAGTTCGAAACCATCCATCCCTACCACGATGGCAATGGACGCACCGGCCGCTTGCTGATGCCCCTGTTGCTTGCCGCAGAAGGTTATCCGCCGCTGTATCTGTCCGGTGCGTTGCTGCGTGCCAAGACGGCGTACTACGCGGCCTTGGCCGCCGTGCAGTTGCAGGGCGACTGGCGGCCATGGATCGAACTGCTGACCGCCAGCGTCGTGGAGGCGTGCGACGAGTCGATTGCCATCGGTCAGGATCTTGTCGCCATCGCCGAACGCTGGGAACGCCAGCTTGGCCGATACCGCGCGCATTCGGCCACGCGCCGGCTGCCGCGGTTCCTGCTGGGGCACCCGGTGCTGTCGGTGCAGCAGGCCGTCGAAGGGCTGGGTGTTTCGCAGCCTGCGGCCAATGCGGCGCTCAACAACCTGCTTGCGGAAGGCATCGTCAGCCTGGTCAACGAGCGGCAATGGGGGCGTGTGTTCCAGGCCACCGAGATTCTGGACCGGCTGGATCGTCCACCACGCTGAGGTTTGGGCAGGCGACGTCGCCGGGTGTTATGCCGTTTCGGGGCATCAGCCGGTGAATCGGCCGACGCCACTTCAGGCTGCGTCTACAATCGCCCGAGCCCATGCAGACGCCGGGTGAGAGACGCTTGCCGTGGCGACGACTGCGGCGCCCCTTTCCGTGCAGCACCTGAAGGTTCACTACGCCGCTCATGACCTACCGCCTCGCCACGTCCGTCCTGACCTCCGTCCTGTTCCTTGCCCTTGCCGGCTGCGACAAGCCCTCGACCCCCGATGCGGCGCAGCCGCCTGCACCCGCAGCGACGGCCGAGCCCGCGCCCGAGAGCAAGCCGCCGATCACCAAGTTCACCGCCTACACCCAGCGCTTCGATGGACAGACGCTGCTCACCCAGAGCCATGCGACCGGCCATGTGGGCGATGTGTTCTTCACCCACTGGAAGGATGGTGGCGAGGCTTCGCAGCAGCTGGACGACCAGGGCAATTTCAAGATCGACTGGATCGGCGGCAACTACAACTACGTCGGCGGCCCGGGCTGGGACCATGGCGACCGCAACCGCGTGATCGGCTACCACCTCAACGAGGACGCCGGCGCCAGCTTCGTGACGCTCTATGGCTGGGGTTACGACAAGACGATGGACCCGACCGACCCGGCCCACCTGGTCGAGTACTACATCGTGCAGCGCTGGACGTTCCTGCCGGGCCAGGGTGGCGAGCAGGGCGCGTCCTTCGTCAGCAACGGCGTGGAGTACACCACCTGGCGTACCGTGCGCGAGCAGAAGCCCTCGATCAACAACACGGCCACGTTCTACCAGTACTGGAGCCGGCCGGCCGAGCAGATGCCGCTGGGCGTGGACCACAAGATCGTCTTCGCCGACCACGTGAAGGCCTGGGAGTCCAACGGCTGGAAGCTGCCGGACATGAACAACTTCGACGCCAGCGACGACCCGACCTACCAGGTGTTCGCGGTCGAAGTGTTCGGCGTGGAGAAGGGCGGCAGCGCCTCGGGCCGGGTCTGGGACGCGGGCCGGTAATCGCGGATCGGCGGCGGGGCCGGCGCATGCGCGTCGGTCCGCTTGGATGATCGGGGACCGACGCGCGCGGGTTACCGGCGCAATGAGAGCCGGGCTGCTCCCGGCGCTTGATCAACCCAGCGCGGGCCCGCGCTCCGGCGGAGCAGGCTCGGCGGTGCGGGCCTCCTGCTCGGCCAGCCGCGCGCGGCCGGCGTCGAGGAAGCGTTCACCGGCGGCCGATTGCGTCAGGGCCAGTGTGGCCTCGCGGATCGCGGCGGGATCCTGCGTCTGCAGGGCAGCCAGGTGCCTGGCCACCTCGGGATCGTCGGTCAGCCGTTGCGCGTGCCGGGTGCCGTCATCGCGTGTGGGTGCCGACGTGTCGTTGCGCGCATAGGCGGGATCGACCACGGCAGGCGCCCGCATCTTCCCGTTCAGGGCCGGCTCATCGCGTGGCGCAAGGCCATGCTGGCCGACCTCGACGCGATCGCTCCATTGCAGCTTGCCGTCCTTGTCGACGACGACCATCTCGCCGTTGCGGACGGCGGTTTCGACCAGGGCCGCCAGTCGTGCCGGCGATGCGTCGGGGTTGGCCAGCCCGATGCGGATGCCGACCGCGTTGTTGTGCAGGTCCATCGCTTCGGGCGTCGGTTTGTTGCCGGGCACGCCTTCGTGCGCGGTGGTGAACGCGCGCGCCCAGTCTTCGCCGAATGCCTGGGTCAGGCGGGCGTTCCAGTACGCGTGCCGGAACGCATCGAGATGCCCATCGGTGCCCATCCACTCGCGCCTGCGTCCATCGGGGACGTGCGCCGGTGGCTCGCCGGGAGGAAAGCGCCTGCCGGCCTCGGCCAGCGCGTCCTCGCTGATGTCCTTGAACTGCTTGAGTTCCAGCAGGCCCAGCCGGTCGAGCAGATCGGCTTCGGTCTGGGTCATGCGGCGACCGTCCGCGAGCGGGATGCCCAGCACGCGCGGTGTGTAGGTGGTCATCCGGTCGTCGCCGACCTGGTACTGCCTGCGGAGTTCATCCAGATCGGGGCGTGGTTCGCTCATCGTCGAAGTTCCGGTCGCGGCGGTAGGACGTCGGGTGCCGGATGGCGCGCTCAGCGCCGCTTCCAGCCAAGCGAGGCGACCACGCCATCGCGGTAGGTGATCTCGTAGACCTCCTCGTCGACCCCCAGCGGCGACACGCCCAGCTCGTAGGTGTCGATGTCGGCATCGCGGCTGTCGGGCTCGCCGAGCAGGGCGATGACCTCGGCGCGCGGCATGCCGGCATGCACCGCCTGTTCCAGCGCCGTGACCATGGTGCCGCGCCTGTTCTCCTGCGCGGGCGCGTCGCGCTGCGCTTTCCAGGTGGCGCTGTCGAAATCCGATGTGGTGGTTGGCATGGAGCAGCCCAGTGCAGTGGCGAAAAGGAGTGGAGCGAGCAGGCGCAACGGGAGTCGGGTGTTCACGTGTCGACCTTGCGCGGGTGGCCGGGAGGCGTCGCGGGCGAGGTTAGCAACACACCGGTCCAGCGGGGTGAAGACGGCTGGCCTGCCGCGGAGACGTGCCCGGCCCCGGGGTGATGCAGGCCGTCGGGCATTCCACGGCTGCATCGGGCAGCCGCCATTGGCGCGGTATCGCCACCTGGCTGCAATGAAATCGTCACGATGCCGACGGGCGGCAAGCAGGCAGCGAACCGCCGTGCCGGGGCTGGACCAGCCACGCGCGCTTCGGAGACGATAGCGGCCTCATGCCCGCCGATCCCATGCCGTCCGGACGCCTGCTGCAGCTGCTGCCCGACGCGGTGGTGCAGACCGATGCGCGCTGGACGGTCACGTATCTCAATCCGGCCTGGCACAGGCTCACCGGCCATCCGGTGGCCGAGGCGGTCGGCCGCTCGCTGCTGGACTTCGTCCATCCCGACGACAACCCGACGCTGCGCTCGGGCATGCCGGTGTTCCGGCTGCGGTTCGCCGATGGCGGCTACCGGTGGATGCGGCTGCAGCTGCAGCCGGAGACGGACGCGTCCTAGCGGGTGCTCAGCCGGCAGGGTGTGCTGATCGAGATCACCGACGTCACCGAGCAGGTGCTGGTGGAAGTGCGCCAGCGCTTCCTGCGCCTGCTGGAGACCATCGACGGCGTGGTCTGGGAGGCCGAACGCGGGGTGGGCAATACCTTCCTGAGTCCGCAGGTGGAACGGCTTTTCGGCTTCACGGTGGAGGAATGGCGGGCCGATCCGGGCTTCTGGCGCTCGCGCGTGCATCCGGACGACCTGCAGGCCGCGCTGGCGATCGACAACGCCGCCTACGACGCCACGCACAGCTACGCGTACGAGATGAGTTACCGGCTGATCGCACGCTTCGGCGAGGTGGTCTGGGTGCGCGACCTGTGCCGCACGGTGGTCGAGCCGGGGCGGCCGAACCGCATGATCGGCCTGATGATCGATGTGACCCGGCAGAAGGCGGCCGAGCTGGAACTGCTGCGCTCCGACGAGCGCTACGCGCTGGCCACGCGCGGCTCCAACGACGGCATCTGGGACTGGGACCTGCGCACCGACGTGCTGCACGTGTCCGGCCGCTTCAACGAGATCGTCGGCCTGGACGCGGACGGCCATCAGCACGAGGACGGCTGGCGGTTCCTGCAACGGCTGATCGACCCGGACGACCACGCGCGCGTGCAGTCGGCATACCGCCGGCACCTGGCGGGCGACAGCCCGAACTTCTCCGTGGACTTCCGCGCCTGGCACGGGGCCGGGCGCCTGGTGTGGGTGAACTGGCGCGGCGTGGCCCGGTTCGAGGATGGCGTCGCGGTGCGGATGGCGGGCTCGCTGAGCGACCTGGCCGAGCGTGGCAGTTCCTACGATGCCCTGACCAATCTGCCGGGCCGGCCGCTGCTGCGCGACCGGCTCGAGCATGCCATCGCCCTGTATCGGAACGCGGCATCGGCAGGCGAGTGCGCATCCGCCGTGGCCGATACCACGCTGTTCGCCGTGCTGATGCTCGACCTCGACCGCTTCAAGGCGGTCAACGACACCCACGGCCACCACGTCGGCGACCAGTTGCTGCAGCAGGTCGCGCGTCGGCTGGAGCGCTGCGTACGCGCGGTCGACCTGGTCGCGCGCATGAGCGGCGACGAGTTCATCGTGCTGCTCGAATCGGTCGACCCGGCGGCCGCCGCCGAGCGCGCGGGGCAGATCGCCGCTGCGCTGGCGGCGCCTTACGACATCGGCGCGCAGACCGTCATCACGCGCGCGAGCATCGGCCTGGTGTGCAGCCATCCCGGCCTGGCGACGAGCGACGACTACCTGCGTGCCGCGGATGCGGCCATGTACCAGGCCAAGACGCAGTCGTTGGGGCTGTGCGTGTTTCCGGTGGAAGGCTAGTGGGGGCCTGCGTTCTCGTTGCTGCCTGATGTGGCGAGCGTGTAAGCGTGTCGGGCAGTATCGACCACGCCCCCTCGTGTTATGGACTCGGCGCTCAGCGCCGCTGCCAGCGAGACGAGGCGACCACGCCCTCGCGGTAGGTGATGACGTAGGTCTCTTCGTCGATGCCCATCGGCGACACGCCCAGTTCGTAAGTATCGGTGTCGTCGTCGCGGCTGTCGGGTTCGCCGAGCAGGGCGATGACGTCGCTACGCGGCATGCCGGTACGCACCGCCTGTTCGAGCGCGGCAACCATCGTGCCGCGCGTGTTGGCCTGTGGGTCGGCACCGCGCTGTGCCTTCCAGACCGCGCTGTCGAAGGCCGGTGCGGCGGTGGGCGCCCGGCAGCCGGGCACGGCGCCGAGTGCAAGGGAAACGAGCAGGAGCAGCGGGAGTCGGCTGGTCACGTGTCGGGTGCGCGGATGGCAGGTCGGACGCGGTGGTGCCAGCGAGGGCAGCAACGGCGTGCGCGACCGGAGTGAAAAGGATGGACGCGGCGCCGGGAAGTCGAGCCGGTTCCGTCAGCGCTGCGGTCCATGCCCGCTTCCATGCCACGTTCCGGCAGCCAGGCGTCGCTGGACGTGCTCCCTGTACTGCGCCGGCGCGAGGGCCGGCGAATGTTCCTGATGGCGGCGTTGATTGCAGGCCTTACAAGCGGCCGCTATGTTGCCGGGCACATCGCGGCCGCCGTCCTGCCTGGCCTGAAGATGTTCGGCCGTGCACTGGAAGTGCGTGCGCGACCTTCGGATCAAGGTCGAGTTCTGCCGGCGACATGTGCCACATCGGAAGGTCGCAGTAGCAGCAAAGACCCCGCCTGAAAGGCGCGGGTGCGAAGGCGTTTGAGGGACTTTTGGTGCATGGTGGAGGCTCCGGAATCGAAACGATTCCCGCGCCCCCAGAGGGAGACCTCGGGTACCCGCAAGCCAATGGCCATTCGGGCACGACACCGGCGCCATGGGCGACCGACAGCCGCGTTGTACCGCGGTGTGTCAGCCGGTTCAAGTGCCGGGGCATGCGAGGCCTATCTGCGCTCCGGTACGTCCGGCCGCAGCATCCGCAGCCGCTCCTTCGGCACGTGCAGCGATACGCCTGCGTTGCGGCCTGCCAGCGTTGCGATGCGCAGCTCGGCGGCGGTGCCGATCACAAGCGAGCTTTCGCGGTCGTTCAGGCCGTAGTCCTGCGCCAGCCACTGGACCATGCCTGCGGTGGCCAGGCGTACCGCTTCGTCCAGCGAGCCGGCCTGGCCGAGCGTGGTGATGCCGTCGCCTGACTCGATCCGCGGGGTGAACAGTGGCCTGGCCGGCAGCAGGGCGACGCTGAACTCCACATCCAGCGAGGTTTCCAGCGCCCACTGGGTGGTTTCGCCATCGGCCTGCAGGGCGTGACCATCGCCGAGGTAGAGCAGGGCGCCGGGCTGCTCCACGGGCAGATAGACCGTGGTGCCTGCAACGATGCCGTTGTGGTCCATGTTGCCGCCGAAGTGGCCGCTGTCGCCGGTGGAGACTGGCGCGTATCCGAAATCCGGGGCAACGCCGAGCCCACCCAGCATGGGGCGCACCGGCACCACGTAATCGCGCAGTGCCGGCGGAGGGTCTTCCAGGCTGGCGGTGCCGGCCTCGCGGTCCAGCCTCCAGCGCACCGGCTTGCCCAGCGTGCCTCCGATACGCCCGGCCATGCCGTGGCTGGTGACACGCGGAGTGAAGCCATCGAGGCTGTCGGCGAAGTCGCGGTTGAGCCGCAGCGTGTGCAGGGTTACCGCCAGCACGTCGCCAGGCTGCGCTCCCCAGACGTAGAACGGGCCGGTCTGCGGATTGCCGTACAACGCACGGGTGGTGCCTTCGTGGTCGACACCACCGGAGTCGAGCGTCGAGGTGGCGATCCTGTCGCCCGGGCGGATCACCAGCGCCGGCGGAACATCGGCGGAGAACACGTTGGAAAAGGTCTGCGGCTGGAAATCCCGGGTGCCTGCGACGGGCGGCGCGTCCAGCCTCCGACCGCGCACGGCGTGCCAGTTCCGCCGACCGCTGGGCTGGGTATCGGAGTACTCGATGCGGCCCACGAGCTCGTCCGCCCGGATATGGCCTTCGAAACGATAGCCGTCCACGGCCGGATCGCCGGCGCTGAAGGTCAGGCGGTCGCCTTCGCGCATGCCCTGCAGTGGTTCGCCCTGGAACAGGCCGGCCACGCCCGCCGCACTGCCGGACAGGGTCAATGTGCGGTGCTCGGCATTGCCCCAGCGGTCGATGGACAGCAGCCAGACCGATTCTTCCGCAGATGCCACGGAAGCGGCGAGAAGCAGGGAGGCGAGCAGGGACTGGAGCAGCATGCGCATGACGGCACCGGATCGAACGATATGCAGATGGATGCGCGACGCGGCCGGATGGTTGCAGCGATCAATGCATGCGCTGTGGGCGGCGCGATGGCCATGCGCAACGGGTCGTCGTGATCGGCAGGGGCAGCACCGGCGCCGACGGCGCTGCGTTGCCGGCGGGGGGACTGGCCGGCAGCAGCGGCCGTCGGTTGTGCCGGGCTCAGCCGTTCATCGCCCGTCGCGGACATGGACACGTGCCGGCAGCGTGAGCGCCGGGGGCACCGTCCTGGACTTGGCTCAAGGGGCACTGGCCTCATACTCGGCCGGTCATTCCGAGCCCGTGCCCATGCCTTCTCCCGATCTCGATGCGCTGCGCCGTTTCGCCGTCGCCCGCACGCTGTTCGCGCCGACCACGCTGCAACGTGCAATCCGACGCCTGGGCTTCGTGCAGGCCGACCCGATCCGCGCGCCGGCGCGCGCGCAGGACCTGACCCTGCGCCACCGGGTCCGCGATTACCGTGCGGGCGATCTGGAGCGGCGTTATCCGCGGCTGGATGTCGAAGAGGATTGCCTGGTCAATTACGGTTTCCTGCCGCGCGAACATCTCGCATTGATGCACCCGCGGCAGCCTCGCCGAGCCTGGGATGCGCAGACGCGGCGGCGCGCGGCTGAGGTGCTGGAATTCGTGCGCGCGCAGCGGCGTGCGGTGCATCCGCGTGAGGTCGAGCAGCGGTTCGCGCATGGCAGCGTGCGCAACTACTGGGGCGGTTCGAGCAATGCCAGCACGCAGTTGCTGGATGGCCTGCATTACCGCGGCCTGCTGCGCGTGGCGCGACGCGACAACGGCACGCGCGTCTATGCGGCGGTGGAGCATCCGGCGACCGACGACGGGCCCGCCGGGCGCGCGCGACGCGCCGCCGCGTTGATCGACCTGGTGGTGAACAAGTACGCGCCGCTGCCCGCGCCGAGCCTGACCTACCTGGTGCGCCTGCTGGGCTATGGCGCGCCGCATCTGGCCGCGCCGCTGCAGGCCGCGCTGTGCGAGGCGCGCGAGCGCCTGCCCAACGTGCGCATCGAGGGCGTGAGCTGGTACTGGCCTGCCGGGGAAGACCCGCGTTCGCGCAGGCATGCGCCGGATGCTGCGCTGCGCCTGCTGGCACCGTTCGATCCCGTGGTCTGGGACCGTCGCCGTTTCACCCTTCTATGGGGCTGGACCTACCGCTTCGAGGCGTACACGCCGGCGGTCAAGCGGGTGTTCGGCTATTACGCGCTGCCGATGCTGTGGCACGAGCGGATGATCGGCTGGGCGAACGTGTCGATGGACGACGGGCAGCTGCAGCCGACATTCGGCTATGTGGCAGGCGAGCCGAAGGACGCCGCCTTCCGGCTGGCGCTGGACGAGGAGCTGCAGCGGCTGTCGGCGTTCCTGTCCTGACGGCGTGCACGTGGACGGCTGGAGCCGCGACCAGGCCATGCAGCGGATGCCCACGACACCTTCCAGCAGGAGAGCGAGTCGCCGGCAGGTGGATCCGCGCCCAGCTCCGCTACGTGCAGCGGCCGACCTGCTCTTCGACATGCGCAAGGCGGTCGAACAGCAGCGGCGGCGCGGGCTTCGACTTGAAGGCCTGTCACCACCAGGTCCTGCCCTGCGGCGCGCCGCCGGTGTTGTGGACACCGGGTGCGGCAACTGCAGGTGGTTGCTATGTAGGAGGCCGCTGGAGGCCGACTGCCAGCTGCAAACGTCGCGGCTGATGCGTCACCCGGCATGGCGGTCGCGGCTGGGGCCGCTCCTACGCGGGGGCGGGCAGGTGCGTCGGCAGAAACCGGCAGCAACATGCTGCTGGCGGCGATTCCAGCCCCGGGGATCCGGTCGGGTGACAGTCGTGTTCGCGGAACGCCTCGTTCCGACCCGGACGCCCTCTGGGCCCCGTCCGCATCGCCCGAAGGCGATGCGGCAGGGGACACGCCGCTCAGGTGGCGGATGCCTGCGCTGGCGTCCAGTTCGCCGACGGGTTGGTGTTGACCATCCACGGGATGCCGAAGCGGTCCACCAGCGAGCCGAAACCGGGCGACCAGAACGTCTCGGCGAGCGGCATGATCTGCTGGCCGCCTTCGGACAGCGCCTCGTACCAGCGCCGGGCCTGCGCCAGGTCGTCGGTGTGCAGGGTCACGTCGAAGCCGCTCTTGGGCCTGTCGATGTTCGGCGCCCATTCCGGCGGCATGTCCGCGCCCATCAGGGCCTGGTCGCCCACTTCCAGCCAGCAATGCATCAGCCACGCGCGATGGCTGGGGTCGCTGACCTGCATCTCCGGCGGGGCGTCGCCGAAGGGCAGGGCGGCGGTGATGCGGCCGCCCAGCACCTTGGCGTAGAACTCGAACGCTTCGCGGCATTGGCCCTTGAAGCTGAGGCTGGTGACGATCTTCATGCGGTGTACTCCTCGTGGTCACGTGGCGTGTGAACGGGGCAGGCTGCATGGCACGGATGCCCCGGATTCAATCAGGCGACGTGCGACGGAGGCCGGAATCGACATCGGCGTGCGGGCGTCGCATCGGCTGGGATGCGACGGGCGGTCCCGGTGCGCCAAGGCAGGCGATGCAGCGCGGCGATCGGGCCAGGTTCATCCCACGGGAAGCGGAGACGCAGCAGCGGTGAAGCGCATGACCGTGGCCGCAGTCCGGGAGCGACGCTGCCGCCTTCGGATTTGCGGATCGGCGAAGGCCTGCGCGATGTCCGCGGGCCCATCCATCACGCGCCGATGCGCCTCACCACAGCAGGCCCATCAACCATGCGTCCACCGCGGTGCCCGGCATCACGAACGCCGGTGCCAGGTGCACGACGAGGAAGAACGGGACGCCCCACAGTGTTTCCCGATGGATGCGGCGCAGGGTCACCAGGTCGTACAGCACGAGCATGAGGGCCAGTGCCAGCAGTCCACCCATGGTGACCAGGACGCCGTCGATGCCGGCGAACACGGGCAGGCCGGACAGGCGGATCAGGGCGGGCGAGATGATCGCCAGCGAGGCGAGCAGCATCATGCGCCGGTGGACATCGGAGCGCTGGCGCAGCAGCAGGCCGCGGCCGAGGAACACCACGTACGCGGCCAGCGCGCCCAGGTCGCCCCAGATGATCAGGCCGATGAGCGGGCGGCGCGCTTCGACATCGATGCCGGCCTCGCGCCAGCCCGGGACGAGCTGCACCAGCGTGACCAGCGAGGTCGCCACGACCGCCAGGGCGATGAGCGCGCCGGCGGCGCCGAGCCGGCGGTGAAGCGCCACGCGTCCGCTGGCCACCAGCAGGCCCTGCGCCGCGAACAACACGAACCAGGCCGTCAGGACGAGGCCGTGGATGTGCAGGTGCAGGGCGAGCGGCCCGCTGTCGCCGGGCCGGAAGTAGAACGTGTTCCAGAACCCCGCCAGCACGGCGGCGAGCAGCAGCACAGCCATTGTCGGGAAGAACACGGCGCGGCGGCGCGGCAAGGGCACTGCATCCGACAACGGCGGGACGGTCATGCGTTCGGGTGGATACACGGCGTTCTCCATTGGGCACATGGGCGGACAACGGGCGCGGGGGCGCGCCCAATGTAAAGCAGTACGCGGAGTCCGCGGGAAACCGTCCACGCACGGGATGTCCGGGCGCCATCCGAACGCACCAGGAAGCGATGTGTCGGAGGTTTCTGGCGGATTGGTCCTCGACGTTCTGCACCGCGTTTCACTCACCGACGCCACCGCGATGACGGCGAGGGCCGGAGCGATCCGGCCTGCGCTGTTTCGGTCCTGGGATCGCGCTGCACGCCACCGCGCGGCGCTGCGCGGCTCCGCAGGCGTGGCGTCGCACCGGCGACGCGATCGCCAGGCAAAGCCCGGCACCCGCCGAAGGGCTGCAAGGGCGTGCCTGCCGCCGCTGAACGGGCCATGCTCGATGCGCTGGTGCCCCAGGCCGCGTGGATGCCTCGGGTGCCCGGGCCGTGGAACCGAGCAGGTGTGGTCGCCAGCCGACTCTGGCGGTCGTCGCGTGGAAAAGAGCGGCCAGACCGGCTGCCAGCACCTGTGCAAGGGGAAGCCCGCGGGCGTCGGAGGCGGCGGCATGGAGGGGCTGGTTGCCGATGCTTTCAGTGGATGCGATGCGATCCGCACCGGGCCCGCAGCGGCGTGATAGGTTCCGGCCACTTTTGCTGGTTGATACCGGCTTCAGATCACTGATGGATCGGATGTGCCTGTCCGGGCTGCTGGCCGCGGCCTTCCATGATCCGGTCTGAACCGAAGGCATCCGCGCGCCCATGGACATGGCCATCGGCGCGATCGGCTTCGTGCTGCTGGCGGTCGCTCGCGTCGCCTCGCCGTGGGTCGTGCCGTGGTGCGTGGCGGCGGGGCGATGGGGGCGTGGTGAGCGTGGGCCGACGCACACGGTGGCCCCGTCTGCGATGGCGTCAGCCAGCAGCCGGGCCGGGCGGATGGCGGGCGAACCATTCGACGATCATGCCCATGTTCCGCTCGAAGCCTCCGGGTGCGGAGATGTTCAGGACGCCGGCGCGCGTGTCGCCCGCGTTCTGGAAATCGTGCGTCACGCCTCCCGGTGCCAGCACGAACGAACCCGCAGGGCAGTCGATCCATGCATCGCCGATGAGGAAGCGCATCGTGCCTTCCAGGACATAGAAGGCGTCGTCCTCCGGGTGCGCATGCGCGCCTGGTCCCGTGGTGTTCGGCTCGAGCCACCATTCCGATATCGCGTAGCGCGCGTCGGTTTCGCCCTCGTCGGCCTTGAACACCGCGGACATGCCGCCCATCCGGTAATGGCGTCCTTCTCCCGGCCGGACGACGATGGGCTGTCTGACGTCTGCATTCATGTGATGTGTCCGGTTCGCCGGTGGCGGGATCGAAACGTATCAGGCGGGGCAGGCAACGGATGATGCGCCTGCGCGGCGCCGGACGCGACGGGATGCTGGCGGTGCTCCGTCGGGCCGCCGGCATTGGAGCGCCACGGGCCCTGTCTCACGGATGATGCAGCGACGCGCGATGCCGGGGCCGTTCCATGTCCGCCCGGCAAGCGCGGGTGAGCGTGCTGGTGATGTCGGAACGCATTCAGAAGGCGGCGGCTCCGGACTGGACCGTCCCGCCGCCGCCTCGTCTGCGAGGGCGACTTTCACGTGAGACGGCCGGTGCCTGGAAGCGCGCTCCACGGAGAGCCCGACCGTGTCTCCAGCCCATGCTGGATCTGCGCCGGACAAGCGTCCGGCCACCCTGCAGCCGGGATCGCACGTCAACCGTGGGCTACGGTCACAGCGCTCGCGTCTCGGCACCACGGGTCCGCTTCCCCATCGCGGGTGGGCGCGCGCGCATCCGTGCCAGGGGCCCGCCGATGCAGTGACGATGTGCGTGGCCTGGGCAGTAGCCGTGTTGTTTCGCTGGTCGTGCTGTCCTGGGAGCGGGCGACGAGGGGCCAAGCCACGGCAGCCGTGAAAGTCGACGAAAGCGCCGATTGCGCTGGACGCACAAGGCGTCGGCCCGGGCCTTCAGAACGGCAGGCCAAGGCCGATATGCCCACAGCGCGCATCCCGAGAACGGGTGCCGCGGCGCCGCGGTCAGGGCGTTGAACCTCATGCCCAGGGGGGGGCCGGTTCGGGGACACCCGCAGGACTCAGGTGGGGCGGCGCATCGGCCGGCCACCCGACGGCTGTGGCAGACAACTTGCATCCATTGCCGCATCAGCCCTGTCACCCCGGGGCTGGCGGTCAGCGATTGCTGGCTTTCCCGTTCCGCTCCCGCCCGCCTCTTCGAATCACCGGACCCCGATCATGTTTCTTTCTCGTGTGTTGTCCCTGCTCGGCCTGACCTCGATGGCCATCGGCCTGAGCCTGCCGGCACATGCGGCCATCACCGCCCGTGTCACCTACAACACGCATGCGGACTACGTGGCCGCCGGCAACCCGCCGCCGGGCCACCTGATGTTCCTGAGGTCGGACACGGCCAATGCGGGAGGCAACTATGGCGGCGTGGCCAACAACAACAATGCACGGCTCGACCTCTACGGAAACGTGACCAATGCGCCGGTGAACCTCGGATCGACGGCAGGGCACTTCACCGTGCTGTACAACAATGCCAACGCCGGTCAGGCCCAGCACTGCACGACGTCGCCGATCAACTTCTTCACGTCGCAGTATCTGAGCGATGGTCAGACCATCGACGTCACCGTGACCTGCCAGGCGCCCGACACGCAGCCGCCGACGATGGTGAGCGCCGCCAGCAGCACGGACGGTACGCACGTCGTGACGACATGGTCCGAAGAGATCGATTTCGGCTTCGGTGACGTGTCCGATTTCACCCTGCGGCAGAACGGGGTGCCCGTCTCACTGACGGGTTACACCCACAGCGGGTCGAGTCTGACACTCCACGTCAGCCCCGCGCTCGCGGCCGGCACGACGTTGACGTTGGATTACACCGACGCCGGAGGCCTGAACGACGCGTCGTACAACGCCGCGCAGAGCTTCAACGGCCGGGCGGTGACCAACAATGTGGTCAGTACCGCCCCCCCTGCGGTCTCGGACACGCGGATCTCCATCAGCGGTGCATCCGGCACCGGCGGCGCCTACAAGATCGGCGATACCGTCACCGCGACCTGGAACAACACCGCTGGTGGCGACAACAATGCCAGCACGGTCACCGCGGTGACCGTGGACTTCTCGCAGTTCGGCGGCGGCGCGGCCGTTGCGGCGACCAACAGCAGTGGCGTCTGGACGGCGACCTACACGTTGGCCGCTGGCGCCATCGATGCGACCAATCGCAACGTGAGCGTCACTGCGACCAATGCGTATGGCAGCACCACCACGGCCGACACCAGCAATGCCACGGTCGACACCGTCGCGCCGACGGTGACCGACGGACGCATCAGCATCAGTGGAGCCAGCGGCACTGGCGGCGCCTACAAGATCGGCGACACCGTCACCGCGACCTGGAACAACACCGCCGGCGGCGACAACAACGCCGACACTATCAGCAGCGTGACCGTGAACTTCACCCAGTTCGGCGGCGGGGCCGCGGTGGCGGCGACCAACAACGCCGGGACCTGGACGGCGACGTACACCGTGGTCGCCGGTGCCATCGACATGGGCAACCGCAACGTGACGGTGACCGCGACCGACAATGCCGGCAACGTCACGGCCACGCCCGACACCACCAATGCCACGGTCGACAACATCGCCCCGACCGTGAGCAGCATCGTGGTCAGCGGTTCGCCTGGCTCCGGGGACACCGCGATGGCGTTCACGGTGAACTTCAGCGAGTCGGTGGCGAACGTCTCCACCGACGACTTCACGCTGGTCGGCACCGGCGGCGCGTCGGGCAGCATCGCCAGCGTGTCGGCCAGCACCGGCTCGGCGATCAACGTCAACATCGGCAGCATTTCCGGTACCGGCACGTTGAAGGTCAACCTCAACGGCGGCACCAACGTGGTCGATGATGTCGGCAATACGGTGGCCGGCTACAGCGCCGGCCAGACGCACTCGGTCCACATCCTGACCGCGCCCGGCGCGCCGACCATCGGTACGGCCACCGCCGGCGACGGGCAGGTGTCGGTGACGTTCACCGCGCCCGGGAACAACGGCGGCTCGGCGATCACCACCTACACCGCCACCGCCAACCCGGGCGGCGCGTTCGGTACGTGCGCGGGCCCTGCAGCCTGTACTGCCACCGTGACCGGTCTGACCAACGGCACCACCTACACCTTCACGGTGACCGCCACCAACGCGATCGGCACCAGCACCGCATCGGGCGCATCCAACAGCGCCACGCCCAAGGGCGACCAGAGCATCACCTTCCCCCTCCTGGCGTCGCAGAACTTCGGGACCTCGCCGGACCTGGCGACCCTGAACGGCGGCGCGAGCTCAAGCGCGGGGTTGCCGGTGACGTTCACCTCGTCCACGACCGGCGTCTGCACGATCACCAGTGCCGGCGTGCTGACCTTCGTCACTGCCGGCAGCTGCACGATCGACGCCGACCAGGCGGGCGACCCCGTGTGGAATGCGGCGACCACGGAGTCGCGGACCTTCACCGTGAATGCGGTCGTACCCGGTGCGCCGACCATCGGCAGCGCCACGGCCGGGAACGGCCGGGCGGACGTGACCTTCACCGCGCCGACGTTCAACGGCGGGGCGATGGTCACCAGTTACATGGTGACCTCCAGCCCGGCCGGTGCCGTCGGGATCGGCGCCGGCTCGCCGATCATGGTGGCCGGGCTGACCAACGGGGTGGCCTACACCTTCACCGTGACCGCCACCAACAGTGCCGGTATCGGTGGCCCCTCGGGCGTGTCCAACAGCATCACCCCGGCCTCGCCGCAGACCATCACCTTCGCCAACCCCGGCACGCAGAACTTCGGCGCCGCGCCGGACCTGTCGATCCTGGGCGGCGGGGTCTCGTCGACCTCGGGGTTGACGGTAACCTTCACTTCATCGACCACCGGCGTCTGCACGATCACCTCCGGCGGCATCCTGACCTTCGTCGGCGCTGGCAGCTGCACCATCAACGCCGACCAGGCAGGCGATGACAGCTTCCTGCCGGCAGATCAGGTATCTCAGACGTTCAGCGTCAGCCCGGTCGCGCCCGGCGCGCCGACCACCGTGGTGGCCACCGCAGGCGACACCCAGGTCAGCGTGGCCTTCGTGGCGCCGGTCAACACCGGCGGCAGCGCCATCACCGGCTACACGGTGACGGTGAGTCCTGCCGACGTGGCGCCGGTGAACGACGTGTCCTCGCCGATCGTGGTCACCGGCCTGACCAACGGGCAGGCCTACACGTTCACGGTGAGCGCCGACAACAGCGCCGGCACCGGGCCCGGTTCGTCGGCATCCATCGCCGTGACCCCGGTGGCGGGCCAGACCATCACGTTCAACGACCCAGGAGCGCAGAGCTTCGGCACATCGCCGGACCTGTCGGTCCTGGGCGGCGGCGCTTCGTCCACCTCGGGGCTGACGGTGACGTTCACGTCTTCGACCAACGGCGTGTGCACGATCACCTCCGGCGGCGTGCTGACCTTCGTCAGCACCGGCAGCTGCATCATCAACGCCGACCAGACGGGCAATGCCAGCTACCTGGCCGCCGACCAGGTGAGCCATAGCTTCGCGGTCACCGCCGTGGCGCCGGGCGCACCGGTCATCGGCACGGCCACGGTGATCGGCGCCGGCCAGGTCGCGGTGTCGTTCACCGCGCCATCCAACACGGGTGGTGAGGCGATCACGTCCTATACCGTCACCTCCAGTCCGGGCGGACTGACCGGAACCGGCAGCGCATCGCCGATCACCGTCAGCGGCCTGGCGCCGGGGACCAGCTACACCTTCACCGTGACCGCGACCAACAGCGCCGGCACCGGCGCGCCCTCGGCCCTCTCCAACGTGGTGACCCCGGTGCCGACCCAGGTCATCACCTTCGCCAACCCGGGCGCGCAGGACTTCGGCACCCGTCCGGTGCTGGATGCCCGCGCCGATTCGGGCCTGCCGCTGCGCTTCAGTGCCTCCACGCCGGCGGTCTGCAGCGTGGGCGCAGGCGGCGTGCTGGACTTCACCGGCATCGGCAGCTGCAGCATCACCGCCGAGCAGCCGGGCAACGGCACGTATGCGGCCGCCACGCCGGTCACGCAGACCTTCGCCGTGGTGCCGGTCGCCCCCGGCCAGCCGGACATCCAGAGCCTGACCCCGGTGGGCTCGGGCCGGATCAGCGTCGCGTTCGATCCACCGGCCTTCACCGGCGGTGCGCCGATCACCGGCTACCAGGTCACCGCCACGCCGCGGGCTGGCGTGGCCGCGCGTGCGATGGCGCGCACCGCAGCGACCACCAGCGCCGCGGGCGTGGTGACCGCCACCGGCAGCAGCTCGCCGATCGTGGTCGCCGGCCTGACCGATGGAGTGGCGTACATCTTCACCGTGGTGGCCATCAACCAGGTGGGCCAGGGCCCGGTGGACACCGCGGTGCAGCCGGTGGTGGCCGTGCCGGAACTGCGCGTGCAGGCGGTCGACCTGGCGGTGGCCTATGGCGCCGACGCCACGGCGGTGACGCTGGACATCGTCGGCGCTGCCGATGCGGTGGTGATCGTCGAGGCGCCCGAACATGGCACCGCCGTGGCCAGCGGCACCGGCATCACCTACCAGCCCAAGGCCGGCCATGCCGGTCCGGACCGCTTCACCTACGCCGCGCGCGACAGCTTCCAGACCTCGGCCGCCGCCGCGGT
>PJTT01000116.1_pt1 | contig 136444 bp, 126 predicted proteins | sample 1512261 | NCBI WGS metagenome assembly PJTT01 (sample SAMN08177685, study PRJNA422409) | Soil metagenome, whole genome shotgun sequencing project. | isolation source: Soil (2) enriched on wood chips | place: USA: Madison | collected 2015-01-15 | reverse complement strand
CGCTTTGGTGGAAGGGGTGGGGCGATGTCTCCCACGGTCTGTACTGCTGTGAACAGTCAGAATCGGGCATTTAGTCCCACCCCCCCTTCAAGTCTAACCATACAAGCGGGTTTACCCGCGAAGAGGCCGGAGCAGGTTTACAAATCAACCACGGGCCTTGGCGATGATCTCGATGTAATCCGCCGCATTGCGCTGGTCGGCAATCTGCTCGACAAAAGTCTTGCCATGCTCGTCCTTGCCATCCAGGTCAAACCCGGCCTCGACGAAGAAACCGACAAAACGCTCGAAATCGTCAATGCGCAGGCCTCGGTAGGCCTTGACCAGCTTGTGCAGCGACGGCGAGGTCACGCCATCGGCCGGCTCGAACTGAAGGAACGTCTTGATGTAGTCGTCGCTGATCTCGTCACCGATTACCTGTTTCTTGTCTTTACGCATTGCCGACTCCAACTGGACCATCACGAAATTTCGAAGGCCGGCAGTGTACCCCCCGCAGGCCGGGCGCCTCAACGCGTACGTACGGTACCGGTGTGCAGGTCGGCCCAGATGTGGCCGTTGCCATAAGTGAGAAACTGTACATACAGCGTTTCATTGCGCAGCAGATCCATGATCACGCGGTAGTCGCTGACCGGATAATTCAGGCTCAGGGTGCGGGTTTTCTCGTCGTACACGGGTTTCTTCAGGCTCTTGGCTGCTTCACCATCGAAGGTCAGCAGTACCTGGGCGATGGTCGCGCCCTTGCTCAGCGGCTTGCCTTTGAGGCGCACCTGCAACGAAGAAGTGATCGGGATCGGCTGCTGGTCGGATTGGCGCTGGGCCCCCACTACCACCGAGTAGTCGGTCACTTGCAGCAATTGCTGGCCGGTCGGCGCTTCCTGGCGCAGGGACTGGTCGTCAGGCGGCAGGAACTGGCTGTGCAGCGGTGCGGCGGCGAGTGGCAGGCTGACTGCCAGTAGCAGGGGAAGAATCGCACGCATGTGAGGCTCCTTTTATGAAGGAGCACTCTAGCACGGCCTGCACAGCCTCTTGTAGGAACGCAGGCCTGACATCAATCGAACTGCGCGAGCATCCAGGCCTGGTATTCGGCCACACCGGCTTCACCTTCACGCGGCGCCCAATGCGCATGCTCACCCTCGCCCACCGGCCGGTAGGGCCCGGCCTTGCACTCGAACAGGATGCTGTCCCGCTCCAGCACCACCAGCCCATGGTAGATACCGGGAGCCAGGTCCACACCCAGGCAATCGCCGCCGGCCCGCAGTACCCGCCTGTCGGTCACCACACCGTGCTCGTCGAAGAGCAACAGGCCCAGACGGCCCTTGAGCACGATCAGCGTTTCGGCTTTGCCATCGCTGAGATGACGGTGCGGTGGGATGTAGGTGCTTGGCTGCAGCCCTACCGCCATGCGATGGCAAGGCTCTTCCATCTCATGGAAATTATGGTGCTGCCGCCCGCGCGGGTTGGCGGCAGCCTGTGCGGCCAGCTCGGCGAACAGCGATTGGTCGATGAACGCAGGCTGGCGCATGATCACAACCCCTTGACGGCAAAGATGCCGTTGGCGTTGCGCCAGTAGCCTTTGTAGTCCATGCCGTAACCGAAGATGTAGCGATCGACGCAGGGCAGGCCCACGTAGTTGGCTTTGAGCTCCGGGCTGGCCTTTCGGTCATGGTCCTTGTCGATCAGTACCGCCGTGTGCACCGAGCGCGCGCCGGCATGCTTGCAGAACTCGATGATCGCGCTGAGGGTGTGGCCTTCGTCGAGGATGTCGTCGACGATCAGCACGTCACGGTCGATGAACGACACTTCCGGCTTGGCCTTCCAGAACAGCTCGCCGCCACTGGTCTGGTTGCGGTAACGGGTGGCGTGCAGGTAGCTGGCTTCCAGCGGGAACTGCAGGTGGGTCAGCAGTTTGCCAGAGAAGATCAGGCCGCCATTCATCACGCAGAACACCACCGGGTTCTTGTCATGCAGGTCCTTGCAGATCTGCTCGCCGACTTTGGCAATGGCCGCTTCGACTTCGGCTTCGGTGTACAGGCAGTCAGCTTCACGCATGACTTGACGGATATGCTCGAGATCGGCGGACATGGCGCTCTCCGGGGGGCATTTTGGAAAAGCGGGCAAAGGTACGCATCCGCTCGTCACAGATCAAGCATTTATGGACTAACGTCCAAATGATCAGACGACAGCACAGGCTGAATAGATTAATCTAGCGCGGTTTTTTTGCCCGCCTTTCGGAGCCCCCTATGCCCACTCGTGAGATCCGCCATCCGCTGATCCGCCACAAGCTCGGCCTGATGCGCCGTGCCGATATCAGCACCAAGAATTTTCGCGAACTTGCCCAGGAAGTCGGCGCGCTCCTGACCTACGAAGCCACCCAGGACCTGCCGCTCGAAACCTACGAGATCGACGGCTGGTGCGGCAAGGTGCAAGTTGAAAAGATCGCCGGCAAGAAGATTACCGTGGTGCCGATCCTGCGTGCTGGCATCGGCATGCTCGACGGCGTGCTCAGCCTGATCCCGGGTGCCAAGGTCAGCGCAGTCGGCGTTGCCCGCAACGAGGAAACCCTCGAAGCCCACACCTACCTGGAAAAGCTCGCGCCGGACATCAACCAGCGCCTGGCCCTGATCATCGACCCGATGCTGGCCACCGGCGGTTCGATGGTCGCCACCATCGACCTGCTGAAGAAGGCCGGCTGCAAAGAGATCCGCGCCATGGTCCTGGTCGCCGCGCCAGAAGGCATTGAAGCGGTGGAAAAAGCCCACCCGGATGTGCAGATCTACACCGCCTCGGTCGATCAGCGCCTGAACGAACATGGTTATATCGTGCCGGGTCTGGGCGATGCCGGTGACAAGATCTTCGGCACCAAGCAAAAGGACGCCTGACCATGCAGGACGGCTTCAACGACCCGCTCTGGCGCCAGGTCGTTTCGGGCGCGCAGATGCTCTTCGTGGCATTCGGCGCGCTGGTGCTGATGCCGCTGATCACCGGCCTCGACCCGAACGTCGCGCTGTTCACCGCCGGCATCGGCACCCTGCTGTTCCAGTTGGTCACCGGCCGCCAGGTACCGGTGTTCCTGGCCTCAAGCTTTGCCTTTATCACCCCGATCATCCTCGCCAAGGGCCAGTTCGGCCTGGCCGAGACCATGGGCGGCGTGATGGCTGCAGGCTTCGTGTACACCTTCATGGGCCTGATGGTGAAAATCAAGGGTACCGGTTTCATCGACCGCATGCTGCCGCCGGTGGTGATCGGCCCGGTGATTATCTCCATCGGCCTGGCCATGGCGCCGATCGCAGCCAACATGGCGATGGGCAAGGCCGGTGACGGCAGCGTGCTGTTGCCGTACAAGACCGCCATGATGATCTCGATGCCGGCCCTGCTGACCACACTGATTGTCGCCGTGTTCGGCAAAGGCATATTCCGCCTGGTGCCGATCATTGCCGGCGTGCTGGTAGGCTTTGCCCTGTCGTTCGCCTTTGGGGTGGTCGACACTGCCAGGATCGCCGCCGCACCGTGGCTGGAGCTGCCCAACTTCACCGCACCAGCGTTCAACTGGCAGGCCATCCTGTTCATCGTTCCGGTCGCCCTGGCACCGGCGATCGAGCACATTGGCGGGGTGATCGCTGTCGGCAGTGTGACCGGCCGTGACTACCTGAAGAAGCCCGGCCTGCACCGCACCTTGCTGGGTGACGGCCTGGCCACAACTGCAGCCGGCCTGTTCGGCGGCCCGCCCAACACCACCTATGCCGAAGTGACCGGCGCGGTGATGCTGACCAAGAACTACAACCCGAAGATCATGACCTGGGCGGCGGTCTTCGCCATTACCCTGGCCTTCATCGGCAAGTTCGGCGCGCTGCTGCAGAGCATCCCGGTACCGGTGATGGGCGGCATCCTGTGCCTGCTGTTCGGTTCGATCGCGGCGGTTGGCATGAACACCATGATCCGCCACAAGATCGACCTGGCCGAAGCGCGCAACCTGGTGATCGTGTCGGTAACCCTGGTGTTCGGTATCGGCGGCGTGCTGATCGGCAGCGGTGACGGCCCGGATGACTGGGGCCTGAAGGGCATCGCCCTGTGCGCCATCGTGGCTATCGCCCTGAACCTGATCTTGCCTGGCAATGATGGCTGGAAGCACAAGAAGCTGGATGATCAGTTGCCTTGATCCGGCTTTAGCCTGACCCGGCCACTTCGCGGGTAAACCCGCTCCCACAGGTACCCCGCTGCCCTCAGGCCTTGTGCAAAACCTGTGGGAGCGGGTTTACCCGCGAAGAGGCCAGAACAAGCAACCTTGGACTCAGGCTTTTTCGCACATCCCCGCCAGCGCTTTCACCCACTGCGGGTGATCATTCAGGCACGGCACCAGCACCAGCTCCCGCCCGCCGGCCTCGACAAACTGCTCGCTCCCGCGCATGCCGATCTCTTCCAGCGTCTCGATGCAATCAGCCACGAACGCCGGGCACATTACCAGCAGCTTCTTCACCCCGGCCTTGGCAAGCTCGTCCAGCCGAGCCTCGGTATAGGGTTCGATCCACTTGGCTCGCCCCAGCCGCGACTGGAACGACACAGACCATTTGCCATCGGGTATGCCCATTTTCTGTGCAAAGGCCCTGGCCGTGGCCAGGCACTGCCCGCGGTAGCACACCGCACGCATGTCGGCACTGGCATCCTTGCAGCAATCGGCAGCCTGGAAGTCATGCTTGCCGGTAGGATCCAGCTTCTTCAGGTGCCGTTCCGGCAAGCCGTGGAAGCTCAGCAGCAGGTGATCGTAATCCTGCTCCAGGTACGGCCGGGCACTGGCGGCCAGTGCCTCGATATAGTCCGGGTGTTCGTAGAACGGCTGCAGCACGCGCATCTGCAACGGCAGCTTGCGTTCGTTGACCGTCTGCTTGGCCAGCTCCACAACAGTGGTCACCGTGCTGTCAGCAAACTGTGGATACAGCGGCGCCAGGGTCACCTTGCGCACACCCTGGGCCACCAGCCGCTCCAGCACCTCGGACAAGGCCGGCTGGCCATAGCGCATGGCAATCTCCACCGGGCCATGGGGCCAGTGCTCGACCATCGCCGCCTGCAGGCGGCGGGTCAGCACCACCAGCGGCGAGCCTTCCTCCCACCAGATGGAGCCATAGGCGTGCGCCGACTGCTCCGGGCGCTTGATCAGGATCAGCGACACCAGCAGACGCCGCACCGGCCAAGGCAGGTCGATCACGTACGGGTCCATGAGGAACTGGTTGAGGTAGCGGCGTACATCGGCCACCGAGGTGGAGGCCGGGGAACCCAAGTTGACCAGCAGCAGAGCGTGATCGGTCATGCAGCGTCCTATGTCAGAGGCGGCTGGACAGGTTGTCCAGGGCCGATTGCAAATCGTTGAAGCGGAAGGTGAAGCCTGCCGCCAGCAAGCGTACCGGGCGGGCGCGCTGGCCACCAAGCAGCAAGGTCGACAGCTCACCTAGCCCGGCCTTGAGCAGCAGTGCCGGCACCGGCAGCAACGCCGGCCGGTGCAGGGTGCGGCCCAGGCGCCTGGCGAACTCGCGGTTGCGCACCGGCTCAGGGGCGCAGGCATTATAGGGACCGCTGGCATCCTTGTGCTGCAACAGAAAATCAATCAGGGCGATCTGGTCGTCTATATGGATCCAGGGCATCCATTGCCGCCCGTCACCCAAAGGCCCGCCCAGTCCCAGTTTGAAGGGCACGCGCAGGCGCGACAAAAAGCCGCCATCACTGGCCAGCACCAACCCGGTACGCACCAACACCACACGAATACCCTGAGCCTGGGAACGCAGGGCCGTCTCTTCCCAGGCAATGCACAACTGACTGGCGAAATCTTCGCGCACCGGTGGTGAAGCCTCGGTCAGCTCGCGCTCGCCACCGTCTCCGTACCAGCCCACCGCTGAGCCGGAGATCAGCACTTCCGGACGCTGTTCACGGGCGCCCAGCCAGGCCAGCAACTGCTCGGTAAGGGTAATGCGACTGGCCCACAACAGGTTGCGCCGGGCAGCCGTCCAGGGCCGGTCGGCAATCGGTGCGCCGGCCAGGTTGATCACCGCGTCCAGCTGATCGTCCGCCTCCAGTTGCTCCAGGCGGGCGATGCCACGCACGCCGGCTCCGCAGATTCTCGGCACCTGCTCAGGTCGCCGGCTCCACACCGTCAGGCGATGACCCTGGCCGAGCCAGTACTGGCACAGGTGCTTGCCTATCAACCCGGTGCCGCCTGTCAGCAATATATGCATGGCTGTGTCCTCGCAGAATGCGGCGGTGGTCTATTTTTAACATCAAGGCACTTTTTTGACCCGACGCTCTCGGATAAACATAGGCCAACCTGCCCTCCAGTGCGGAATAACCTTATACAAAATTTGCGCATTGTACAGGTCTGCCTGACAGCGTAGTCTGCTTACAGCAAGGTTTGAAGAGGCCATCATGACAGTACCTATCGCCATCATTGGGGCCGGTATCGCCGGTCTGTCAGCCGCCCAGGCGTTGCAGAAGGCCGGGCAATCCGTGCATTTGTTCGACAAAGGCCACGGCAGTGGCGGACGCATGGCCAGCAAGCGCAGCGATGTCGGCGCGCTGGACCTTGGTGCACAGTACTTCACCGCCCGTGACCGGCGCTTCGTCGAGCAGGTACAGCAGTGGGTTGCCGCCGGTTGGGCCGAACAATGGAAGCCGCAGTTGTACAACTACCGCGATGGTGAACTCAGCCCCTCTCCCGACGAGCAGACGCGCTGGGTGGGCGTGCCACGCATGAGTGCAATCACCCGTGGCCTGCTCAAGGACATGACGGTCAACTTTGGCTGCCGCATCGCCGAGGTGTTCCGCGGCAAACAGTACTGGCACCTGCAGGACACCGAAGGCTGCAGCCACGGCCCCTACAGCCGCGTAGTGATCGCCGTGCCGGCACCGCAGGCCACACCACTGCTGGCTTCTACCCCCAAGCTCGCCGCCGTGGCCGCCGGCGTGCAGATGGAGCCCACCTGGGCCGTCGCCCTGGCCTTCGAGACCCCGTTGGACACCCCGATGCAAGGCTGTTTCGTGCAGGCCAACCCGCTCGACTGGCTGGCGCGCAACCGCAGCAAGCCCGGACGTGCCGAGAAATTCGACACATGGGTACTGCACGCCACCCCGGACTGGAGCCGGCAACACATCGACCTGCCCAAGGAAAAGGTAATCGAACAGCTGTGGGGCGAATTCGCCGAACTGGTCGGCTGCGTGGTGCCGGCACCTAATTTCGCGTTGGCCCACCGGTGGCTGTATGCACGCCCAAGCAGCAACCATGAGTGGGGCGCGCTGGCCGATGCAGACCAAGGCTTGTACGCCTGCGGCGACTGGTGCCTGTCAGGACGTGTCGAGGGCGCCTGGCTCAGTGGCCAGGAAGCCGCGCGGCGGCTGCTCGAACATCTCGAGTGATTTAGAGCTGTACAAAAAAACTGGTTTGCATAACTTCTGGGCTGTGCTGGAATAACCTGTACAAATTTTTTGTCACGTACAGGTTTAATGGAGGCAGCCCATGCACGACTCATCCGCCTACAGCAAGCCGCGTATCGCCATCAGCGCCTGCCTGACCGGGCACAGCGTGCGCTATAACGGCGGCCACAAGGCTTCCGACCTGTGCCGCAAGCAGCTCGAGGAACATTTCGACTGGTTGCCGGTGTGCCCAGAGGTGGCGATCGGCCTGGGCGTACCGCGCGACCCGATCCGCCTGGTCGGCAACCCCGAGCAACCGGAAGTGGTCGGTACCCGCAACCCCGGCATGGACCTGACCGGCCCGCTGCGCAGCTACGGGGAACAAATGGCTGTTGAACTCGACGATATCTGCGGCTACATCTTCATGCAGAAATCGCCTTCCTGTGGTCTGGAGCGGGTGAAGGTATATCAGGACAACGGCCACCCGGCCTTCCATGGCGGGCGGGGGGTGTATGCCCAGGCGTTCTGCGCACGGCGCCCGGACCTGCCGGTGGAAGAAGAAGGCCGCCTGCATGACCCAGTGCTGCGCGAGAACTTCATCAGCCGTGTGTACGCCTACGCCGACTGGCAGCAGCTGCTGGCCGAGGGCCTGAGCCGTGGCGCCCTGGTGCGTTTCCACTCGCGCTACAAGTACCTGCTGATGGCCAACAACCCGCAGGCCTACCGCAGCCTGGGGCGCCTGCTCGGCAGCATGAGCAAGGACGATGACCCGCAAAGCATCGGCCCACGCTACTTCAGCCAGCTGATGCAGGCTCTGCGCCGCTGTGCCAGCCGTGGCACTCATTGCAACGTGCTGCAACATCTGAGCGGCTACTTCAAGGACATCCTCACACGACAGGACAAAGCCGAGCTGCAGGCCATCATCGGCCAGTACCAGCAAGGCGTGGTGCCGCTGGTAGTGCCGCTGACCCTGCTCAAGCACCATTTGCGCAAGCATCCCGATCCGTATCTACAGCAGCAGGCCTACCTTCAGCCGCACCCCGAGAGCCTGGGCCTGCGCAATGCCGTCTGAGATCCTGTTGCCCATCGGCGAACTGGCTCGCCGCACGGGTGTCAATCCCGTCACCCTGCGAGCCTGGGAGCGCCGCTACGGCCTGCTCAAGCCCCAGCGTACTGCCAAGGGCCATCGCCTGTATCCGCTGGAGCAGGTCGAACGAGTAGAAGCGATCCTCGCCTGGCTGCAGCGCGGCGCCTCAGTCGGCCAGGTACGCGAGCTGCTCGACAAACCGACCAGCACGCCGCCGAAAAGTGACTGGCAAGCTCGGCAGTTCCAACTGATCGAGGCCATTGCCACGCTGTCGCAGCGCGCCCTCGACCAGCAGCTCAACCAAGCCATGGCCCTTTACCCGGCCGTCACCCTGTGCGAGCAATTGCTGTTACCGCTGCTCGACCTCCTCGACCTGCGCTGGCGCAATTACTTCAACGCACGGCTGGAACAGGTGTTTTTCCACAGCTGGCTGCGCAGCAAGCTGGGTGCCCGGGTGTACCACGACAACCAGTTGCTGCAAGGCCCTGCCATCTTGCTGGCCGAAGACAGCGAACACACCTTCAGCCCCGGTTTTTGGTTGTGCGCCTGGCTGTTCACCAGCAACGGCTTACCGGTAGAAGTGCTGGAGCACGCCATTGCCGGCCCGCACCTGCAACGCGCCGTCACCATGCTCAAGCCGCGCGCCGTGCTGCTGCACCTGGGGCCACGCATCGATGACAAGGCGCTGCAACGCACCCTGTCCAACCTGCCCGTACCGACCCTTGCCGGCGGGCCGATGCTGGCGCTGCACGAAGCCCGGCTGCGCGCCCTCAGGCTGCCCAACCTTGCCCTGTTCGATACCCCACAGGCGGCATTGCGTTTGCTGCAAGCCCATGACCGCCAGCCTGGAGAGATGACCGCACCATGCACCTGACCTGGCTGCGCAGCGACCTGCGCATCGATGACAACACCGCGCTGAGCGCCGCCAGCGAGCGCGGCCCGACCCTCGCCCTGTGGCTGGTCAGCCCCGGGCAATGGCTGGCCCACGACGATGCCGCCTGCAAAGTCGACTTCTGGCTGCGCAACCTGCACGACCTGCGCCAGTCGCTGGAACGCCTGAACATCCCCCTGCTGATCCGCAAGATCGACACCTGGGACCAGGCGCCACAAGCCGTGCTCGATGTCTGCCGCCAACATCAGGTGCAAAGCGTGCACTGGAACGAGGAGTACGGCATAAACGAGCAACGCCGCGATGACGCCACCTGGGCACTGCTGAAAAAGTCGGCCATCCCGGCCCACAGCCACCTCGACCAGCTGTTGTTCCGCCCGGGCACCATCCTTACCCGCAGCGGCAACTATTTCCAGGTGTTCAGCCAGTTCAAGAAGAGCTGCCTGGAGCACCTGCACCGCAGCCTTCCCGCCTTGGCCCACCGGGTAAAGCGCCAGGCACCGCTGCAGATCAGCAGCGACCCGATCCCCCAGCACGTGGACGGCTTCGAAAAACCCGCGCAGGCCCTGCGCGACCACTGGCCGGCCGGTGAAGCCGAGGCACAAGCGCGGCTGGCCCGCTTTCTCGACGAAACCATCGACGGCTACCAACAACTGCGCGACTTGCCAGCCGAGCCCGGCACCAGCCAGCTCTCCACCTACCTGGCCGCTGGCGTGATCTCGCCTCGCCAGTGCCTGCACGGTGCCCTGGCCAGCAACCGCGGTGAGTTCGACAGCGGCAGCATCGGCGTGCAAACCTGGATCAACGAGCTGCTGTGGCGCGAATTCTACAAACACATCCTGACCGGTTATCCACAGGTCTCGCGTCACCGCGCCTTCCGCGCCGAGACCGAAGCCCTGCCTTGGCGCGACGCGCCAGCAGACCTCGAAGCCTGGGAACAGGGCCGTACCGGCTTCCCGATCATCGACGCCGCCATGCGCCAACTGCTGCACACCGGATGGATGCATAACCGCCTGCGCATGATCGTGGCCATGTTCCTCAGCAAGAACCTGCTGATCGACTGGCGCAAGGGCGAGCGGCATTTCATGCGCCATCTGATAGACGGCGACCTGGCCGCCAACAACGGCGGTTGGCAGTGGAGCGCGTCCACTGGCACCGACGCCGTGCCCTATTTCCGCATCTTCAACCCGGTTTCGCAGTCGCAGCGTTTTGACCCGCAAGGGCGTTTCATTCGGCACTGGCTACCGGAATTGCAGGGGCTGGATGAAAAAAACATTCACCTCCCCGTAAAGTCAGCCGATCTTTTTGCTAGATATTTCTATCACAGTCCAATTGTCGATCTTGACAGCAGTCGCCAGCGCGCATTGGGAGCATTCAAGAACCTCCCGCGCCGGCAGGATCAGAGGGCAACATCGTGAACAACGCACGCAGTATCTGGGTGACGGGTGCAGCCAATGGACTGGGCCTTGCGTTAGTGGAAAAATTGCTCGGGCAAGGACACCAGGTAGCTGCAAGCGGCAAGCATGGCGAGGCACTGGAGGCCTTGCGCGCACGCTATGGCAGCCAGCTGTTGCGCTTGCCCTGGCAGTTGCACGAAGAACAGCAGGCGGCCCAGGCCAGCCAGCAGATCTGTCATGCCTGGTGCACGCTGGACGGCTTGATCATCAACGCAGGTACCAGCGATTACCTGGCGGATGATGTGGCGGACAACGAGCTGTTCGAGGCGATCGTCACAGGCAACCAGTTGGCCGCCGAGCATTGCCTGGCCAGTGCGCTGCCTTTGCTGGCGAAGGGTGACTCGCCGCAGGTGATGGCGGTTTTCAACCGGTATTCGGCCTTGCAGTTATATGCGCCGACGCAGGTGACTGCGGGCTGGAACAACCTGCCGCAATGGATGCGTGAGCAGCGTCAGGCGCTGAAGGGTCAGGGGATTGAACTGACGGTAGTGGGGCCACAGTCGTTGAAGACACCTGTGACACCGGCACAGGCGATACCGGAGGCGTGGACACCGCATAATGCTGCAGATGAGCTGCTGCGGCGGTGGCCGCAGAGGGAACCGGAGCTGGTGCTGGAGGCTTTGGACCTCAACGGCCTGTGGCCGTTGACGCGCTAGAGTCTGGCATCGGCACTGCCTTCTTCGCGGGTAAACCCGCTCCCACAGGTACACCACTGCACTCAAGATACAGTCCACCCTGTGGGAGCGGGTTTACCCGCGAAGAGGCCGGCACAGGAGCGCTCAGAGCGCCATGCGGTAATGCAGGCTGTAGCTCTCCACGCCATCGTTGGGCTGTTTGATGCCCGCGTTGGAATAGTGAATCGCCCGCACGCCAATCTCATGCCCACCGGCAAAGCGAAAGCCAAAGCCGATGCGGTCCTCGAACTGGAATGCCGAGCCTAGCTCGTTGTCTTCCAGCTCGGTGCTGGAGAACGCTGCCACACCAATCCCCGCCTCTATGTAAGGCTTCACCGACTCCCCGGCAAACTCATAGACGAATACCGGCGCGAACGACAGGCTGTGGTTGCTCGCGGTCTTGTCGCCATCCCAATAGGTGTAGGCCCCATCCCAGTACCCCGTCAGGCGCCCGGCGCTGGTCTGCCACCAGCTCGTCTGCCAATTCGACTGCAGCCCCAACCGGTAGACCATGGTCGAGTCACCGGTCTGTCCAACCGAAAACGAAACGTCGGCAGCCTGCGCCGACAGTGAGTGCCCCAAGGTAAAGGCGGCAGCCGCCGCCAAGCCGAGCAGCTTCTTCATGAGCAACATCCTTCTTTGCTGTTATCAGTGTCCGCCTCATGTAAGGCAAGGCGGTAGAAAGCGGCAGCGGTACGATAGTTCAGCTGCTTTTCACACTTTTTTCACAATGGAAAGCTTTGCACACTGCCAGATTTAAGCCACAGCAAAGGTAGGATTTTTCTGAGAGATTGCGGATCGGCGCTGGTCCAGAAGCGGGTCTCCTGGGCCGGCCCATCGGCCAGCAGGTCATCCGCGCCCAGCAACCGCTGCAGTTGGCGCGCCACCGCGGCACCGGTGTCAATGATGGCCACGTCGGCTGGCACCATGCCGGCCAGCAACGGGCGCAGGAAGGGGTAATGGGTGCAGCCGAGAATCAGCGTGTCGCAGCCAGCAGCCAGCAACGGCTGAACATAACCTTGCAGCAACTGGTGCAGCGCCGGGCTGGCCAGGTCGCCGGTCTCGATCAGCTCGACCAGCCCCGGGCAAGGTTGGGTGATGACCTGTACGTCGCTGGCAAAGCGGTCGAGCAAGGCGGCGAACTTGGCGCTCTGCAGGGTACCGGTGGTGGCCAGCACACCGACCACGCCCGAGCGCGTGGCGGCGGCCGCGGGCTTCACCGCTGGCTCCATGCCCACCAGCGGCCAGGCCGGATACAGCTCGCGCAGGTCGGCCACCGCCGCCACCGTGGCGGTATTGCAGGCCAGTACCATGGCCTTGGCGCCCTGTTCATGAAAGAACGCAGCAATGCGCCGGAGACGCTCACGGATATAGTCCGGCGACTTCTCGCCGTAGGGTATGTGGCCGCAATCGCCCACGTACAGCAGCGTCTCGTTGGGCAGCAGGCGCTGGATCTCGGCGAGTACCGACAAGCCGCCAACCCCGGAGTCCATCACGCCGACCGGCGCCGATCGCTCAGCCATCGCGCTTGCCACAGACCGCACAAGCCGGGTCGCGCTTGACCCGCAATTCGCGGATACGAGTGCCGAGCGCATCGATCAACAGCAGGCGACCGACCAGCGGCTCGCCGAACCCGGCCAGCAGCTTCATCGCCTCCAGCGCCTGCAGGCTGCCCACCAGGCCCACCAGCGGACCGATCACGCCAGCTTCGCTGCAGGTCAGTTCGGCCTCACTGCCATGGCCGTACAGGCAATGGTAGCAAGGGCTGTAGTCACGCCGTGGGTCGAACACCGACAACTGCCCTTCCAGGCGGATCGCCGCACCGCTGACCAGCGGCTTGCCAGCCGCGACGCAGGCAGCGTTGACCGCCTCGCGGGTACCGAAGTTGTCGGAGCAGTCCAGCACCAGGTCGACCGCCGCTACGGCGGCCGCCAGCGAGTCCTCGTCCAGAGCCTGGCGATGGGCAACCAGGCTGATTTCCGGGTTGATCGCCTGCAAGCGCTGCAGGGCGGAATCGACCTTGCTCATGCCGACGCTGGCACTGTCGTGGATCACCTGGCGTTGCAGGTTGGTCAGGTCGACAGTGTCGAAGTCCGCCAGGTGCAGTTCACCCACCCCGGCGGCGGCCAGGTACAGGGCGACTGGCGAGCCAAGACCACCGAGCCCGACAATCAACGCCTTGCTCTGCTTGAGCCGCAACTGGCCGTCAATGTCGATCTGGGCCAGCAATACCTGCCGGCTATAACGCAGCAGTTCCTGATCACTCAGCATGGCATACGCCCCAGGGTAATGCGTTCATGGCCGCCCAGGTCCGTGCGGCTGGCGACCTCGATGAAGCCTTGTTCAGCCAGCAAGGCGCGTACTGCCGCTGCCTGATCGTAGCCATGTTCCAGCAGCAACCAGCCACCCGGCACCAGGTGCGCGGGGGCCTGGGCGGCGATTACGCGCAGGTCGTCCAGGCCATCGGCGCCTGCCACCAGCGCGCTGCTGGGCTCGAAGCGCACATCACCGGCGACCAGGTGCGGGTCTGCTGCGGCAATGTAAGGCGGGTTGCTGACAATCAGATCGAAACATTCGCCGGCCAGGCTATCGAACCAGTGGCTGAGCCGTACCTGGGCGTTCGACAGGCCAAGCCGCTGGCGGTTGCGTTCGGCCAGGGCGGCGGCCTCCTCCACCCGATCCACAGCAGTTACCTGCCAGGCCGGGCGCTCGCTAGCCAGGGCCAAGGCAATCGCGCCGGTGCCGGTGCCCAGGTCAAGGACCTTGGCCGGTGTGGCAGGTTGCAGCTCAAGGGCGGCTTCGACCAGCAGCTCGGTATCCGGCCGCGGGATCAGGGTATGCGGCGCCACTTCCAGGTCGATCTTCCAGAAACCCTGCAGCCCGAGAATGTAGGCGACCGGTTCGCCGCCACGGCGGCGCTGCAGGTAACCGGCATAGGTCTCGGCGTCTTCGCTGCTGACGATTCGCTCGGGCCAGGTGTGCAGATAGCTGCGCGACTTGCCGATGGCCGCGGCCAACAGCAGCTCGGCATCCAGCCGCTCGGTGGGCGATTCTGGCAAGTGTGCGTTGCGCAGCAGGCTGGCGATGATGGTCATCAGTCCCCCAGGGCGGCCAGTTGATCGGCCTGGTATTCGGCCAGCAGCGGCTCGATCACCGCCTCCACGCCGCCGGCGAGGATGTCGTCCAGCGAGTACAAGGTCAGGTTGATACGGTGGTCGGTGACCCGGCCCTGTGGATAATTGTAGGTACGGATGCGTTCGGAACGGTCGCCAGAGCCGACCAGCAGCTTGCGCTCGGTGGCGATGGCGTTCTGCGCGGCGCTGGTCTGCATGTCGTTGAGCTTGGCCGACAGCCAGGACATGGCGCGGGCACGGTTCTTGTGCTGCGACCGCTCCTCCTGGCACTCGACGACGATACCGGTGGGCAAGTGGGTGATACGAATCGCCGAGTCGGTCTTGTTGACGTGCTGGCCACCGGCACCGGATGCACGATAGGTGTCCACGCGCAGGTCGGCCGGGTTGATCTCGATGGCCGCCTGTTCGTCCGGCTCGGGCAGTACCGCCACGGTGCATGCGGAGGTGTGGATACGGCCTTGGGATTCGGTCTCGGGCACGCGCTGTACGCGGTGCGCGCCGGACTCGAACTTGAGCTTGCCGTACACGCTCTCACCCTCGACGCGGGCGATGATTTCCTTGTAACCGCCGTGCTCGCCTTCGTTCTCGGAGAGGATTTCCAGGCGCCAGCCACGCTTTTCGGCATAACGCGAATACATGCGGAACAGGTCGCCCGAGAAAATCGCAGCCTCGTCACCGCCAGTGCCGGCGCGAATTTCGAGGAACACGTTGCGGCCGTCGTTGGGGTCCTTGGGCAACAGCATGCGTTGCAGCTGCGACTCCAGCGTCAGCAGTTGTTCCTTGGCTTCACGCACTTCTTCCACGGCCATTTCGCGCAGGTCCGGGTCACTGTCCTTGAGCAGCGCCTGGGCACCTTCGAGGTCGTCCTGGACTTTGCGCCACTCTTTATAAGCAGCGTAGACCGGCTCGACTTCGGCGTACTCGCGGGAATAGGCGCGAAAGCGCGTCTGGTCGGAAATGACCTCGGCATCACCGAGCAGTGCGGTGAGTTCTTCGAAGCGGTCCTGGAGGATTTCCAGTTTGTTCAGCAGCGACGCTTTCATTGCGGGGATTTGTCCGTCGAGCCCTCGTTGAGGGCAAAGAGTTCCTGGGCCATGGCCAGCGCATCGAGGCGGCCCTCGGCCGAGAGCCTTTTCAGTTGCACGCTGGGTGCGTGCAGGAGTTTGTTGGTCAGCCCCCGGGCCAGTTGGGCCAGTACGTCTTCGGGGTTGCCACCGTTGGCCAGCAAGCGCTGAGCCTTTTGCAGTTCTTCGTCGCGCAGGCGCTCGCTTTGCTGGCGATATGCCTTGAGCACGTCCACCGCGGCCAGCTCGCGCAGGCGCAGCATGAAGTCTTCAGCCCCCACCGACACCAGCTCTTCGGCGGCCTGGGCCGCTCCCTGGCGACTCTTGAGGTTCTCCGCCACCACGTCGTGCAGGTCATCGACAGTGTACAGGTAGACGTCGTCCAGTTCGCCGACTTCGGTTTCGATATCGCGCGGTACGGCGATGTCGACCATGAATATAGGCTTGTGCCGACGCTGCTTCAGCGCGCTCTCGACCGCCCCCTTACCGAGGATCGGCAACTGGCTGGCGGTGGAGCTGATGACGATGTCGCTGTTGGCCAGTTCCTGAGGGATGTCGGCCAGCAATACCGCGTGCGCACCGAACTGCTCGGCCAGGATGCTGGCCCGTTCCAGGGTACGGTTGGCCACGACGATGCGGCGCACGCCCTGCTCATGCAGGTGGCGAGCGACCAGGGTGATGGTTTCGCCGGCACCTATCAGCAGGGCCTGGCTGCGGCCCAGGTCGCTGAAGATCTGCTTGGCCAGGCTGACCGCGGCAAACGCCACAGACACCGGGTTTTCGCCAATGGCAGTGTCGGTGCGCACCTGCTTGGCGGCGCTGAAGGTGGCCTGGAACAGGCGGCCAAGCAACGGGCCAACCGTGCCGGCCTCACGCGCCACGGCGTAGGCGGACTTCATCTGGCCGAGGATCTGCGGCTCGCCGAGCACCAGCGAGTCCAGGCCCGAGGCCACCCGCATCATGTGCTTCACCGCCTCGTGCTCTTCGTGCACGTAGGCGCTGGCGCGCAGCTCGTCGAGGCTGAGGCGGTGGTAGTCGGCGAGCCATTGCAGCACGGCATCGGCGGACAGGTGGTCCTGCTCGATATAGAGCTCGCTACGGTTGCAGGTCGACAGAATCGCCGCTTCGCGGCTGGATGTCAGTCGGCAGAGCTGCTGCAGGGCGTCTACCAGCTGCTCTGGGGTAAACGCCACGCGCTCGCGTACGTCTACCGAGGCAGTCTTATGGTTGATACCAAGTGCAAGAAAGGCCATGCAAGGTCGCTGGTTGTGACGAGAAGCCGATAATTGTCCTCTTTCGCAGGTTTCAGGACAACCACCGTTGGTGTTCGCCTTGACACTTTCTGCGCCTGTAAAATCGAGCGCCGCCCGCGCGGCGCTTCGCGGGACAAGCCCGCTCCCACATTTGTTGCAACGTGCCGAACCTGTCAGGCCATGGTTGCCCGCCTTGTTGGCTCGACTCTATTTCGAGGTGGACACATCCGCAGCCCCACCTGTCTGAAGACATGCACCAAGGCTGACAACGCCTCTCCAACAGACATGGCCACGTTGCAACAAATGTGGGAGCGGGCTTGTCCCGCGAAGCGCCGCGCGGGCGGCGCTCGATCTCCGCACCACCATACCAATCAAGCCATACACCCGGCACAACCAACCTGTCCGGAACCCTTCCCCCCCCTCAAAGGTCGCAGTTAACCAGCCACAGCACAGGTGGGTTTGCCCCCGCGCTTGTGTCATCATGCTCCGACCGCCGGTGAGTCCTCTTAAAACCTTTTATGAACAAACCATACGCATTCCTGCTTGCCTTCGCCCTGCTCCAGGGTTGCCAGAGCCTGGCCCCGCAAAAGGCCGAGCCTCCCGTCGCCGAGGCCGGCAAACCCGAGGCGGAAAAGCCCGTGGTGTATGGCTCGTTCAAGCAGGACACTCTCTATAGCCTGCTGGTGGCGGAGCTGGCCGGCCAACGCAACCGGTTCGACATCGCCCTGGCCAACTACACCGACCAGGCCGCGAAAACCCAGGACCCGGGGGTTTCCGAGCGCGCCTACCGCATTGCCGAATACCTCGGCGCCGACGAACCGGCGCTGGACAACGCTCTGGTCTGGGCCCGCAACGACCCGCAGAACCTCGACGCCCAGCGCGCCGCAGCCATCCAGCTGGCCCGCGCCGGCCGCTATGACGACTCCATGGCCTACATGGAAAAGGTCCTGCAGGGCCAGGGCGATACCCATTTCGATTTCCTCGCCCTGTCCGCCGCCGAAACCGACCAAGGCACCCGCGACGGCCTGCTGCAAAGCTTCGAGCGCCTGCTGGTGAAGTACCCGGATAACAGCCAGCTGGTGTTCGGCAAGGCCCTGCTGCTGAACCAGGACGGCAAGGCCGAAGAAGCTTTGGAGCTGCTCGAAGCGCACCCGCCGCAAAACGGCGAAGTCGCCCCTATCCTGCTGCGCGCGCGCCTGCTGCAGGCCCTGGACCGTGGCCCGGAGGCCCTGCCACTGCTGCGCGGGGCGATTCGCGACAACCCGGACGACAAGCGCCTGCGCCTGACCTATGCCCGCACCCTGGTCGAACAGGACCGCATCGCCGATGCCAAGGGCGAGTTCCTCAGCCTGGTCCAGCAATACCCAGAGGACGACGAGCTGCGCTATTCGCTGGCCCTGGTGTGCCTGGAAAACAAGGACTGGGATGAAGCCGAGAGCTATCTGCAGGAGCTGATCGAACGCGACAGCAACGTCGACGCCGCACACCTGAACCTGGGCCGCATCCGTGAGGAACGCCACGACCCCGCAGGCGCCCTGCGTGAATACGCTCTGGTCGGCCCGGGCCCCGACTACCTGCCGGCGCAACTGCGCCAGGCCGATATCCTGATCGCCAACGGCCGTGGTACCGAGGCCTCACGCCTGCTCGCCGATGCCCGCGAAGCCCAGCCGGACTATGCCATCCAGCTGTTCCTGATCGAATCGGAAAGCTACAGCAACAACAACAAGGACGCCCAGGCCAGCCAGGTACTGCAACAAGCCATCCAGCGTTACCCGGACGACCTCAACCTGCTGTACACCCGCGCCATGCTGGCCGAAAAGCGTGACGACCTGACGCAGATGGAAAAAGACCTGCGCGCCATCATCGCCCGCGAGCCGGAAAACGCCATGGCCCTGAACGCCCTGGGCTACACCCTGGCCGACCGCACCACCCGCTACAGCGAAGCCAAGGCACTGATCGACAAGGCCCACCAGCTGACCCCGGACGACCCGGCGGTGCTCGATAGCCTGGGTTGGGTCAACTACCGCCTGGGCAACCTCGACGAGGCTGAAACCTACCTGCGCAAGGCCTTTGCCAGCTTCCCCGACCACGAAGTAGCTGCGCACCTGGGTGAAGTTCTATGGGCCAACGGCAAGCGCCGCGAGGCCCGTCAGGTCTGGGCCAAGGGCTTCGAAGCCCAGGCCGACAGCCCCATCCTGCGCAAGACCATCCTGCGCCTGACCGGATCCGAGACTCTTTAACGCCATGTTCCTGCGCCATTGCATTACCTTCACCCTGATCGCCCTGCTGGCCGGCTGTGCCGGCTTCGGTAGCCGCGAGGCCCTACAGGGCCACGGCGACCCGCAGCAGTGGCGCGCCCATAAAGAGCAGTTGAGCAGCCTCGATGGCTGGCAGATCAACGGCAAGGTCGGCATCCGTGCCCCGCGCGACTCCGGCAGCGGCACGCTGTTCTGGCTGCAACGCCAGGACTATTACGACATTCGCCTGGCCGGCCCACTGGGCCGTGGCGCCGCACGCCTGACCGGCCGCCCCGGCGGCGTGGTACTGGAAGTGGCCAACCAGGGCCGCTACGAGGCCCCCAGCCCGGAAGCCCTGCTCGAAGAACAACTGGGCTGGCAGTTGCCGGTCTCGCACCTGGTCTGGTGGGTACGCGGCCTGCCCGCCCCCGACAGCAAGAGCAAGCTGACCCTGGACGGCGACAGCCGCCTGGCCAGCCTCGACCAGGATGGCTGGCAGGTGCAGTACCTGAGCTACACGGAACAGAACGGCTACTGGCTGCCCGAGCGCCTGAAGCTGCACGGCAAGGACCTCGACGTGACCCTGGTGGTCAAGGACTGGCAGCCGCGCCAGCTGGGGCACTGATACATGCATACCCTCACTCTGCCCGCTCCGGCCAAGCTCAACCTGTGGCTGCACATCATCGGCCGCCGCGCCGACGGCTATCACGAGCTGGAAACCGTGTTCCAGTTTCTCGATCACGGCGACGAACTGAGCTTTGCCGTGCGTGACGACGGCGTGATCCGCCTGCATACCGAGATCGAGGCAGTGCCGCACGACAGCAACCTGATCGTGCGCGCCGCGCGCAAGCTGCAGGAACAATCCGGCACTACGTTGGGCGCCGACATCTGGCTGAGCAAGGTGCTGCCCATGGGCGGCGGCATCGGCGGCGGCAGCTCGGATGCCGCCACTACCCTGTTGGCCCTCGCCCACCTGTGGCAACTGGACTGGGACGAAGATCGCCTGGCCGCCCTTGGCCTGAGCCTGGGCGCCGACGTACCGGTATTCGTGCGCGGCCACGCGGCATTCGCCCAGGGTGTGGGTGAACAACTGACCCCGGTCGACCCGGAAGAGCCGTGGTATGTCGTGCTGGTGCCGCAAGTGTCTGTCAGCACAGTAGAAATTTTTTCACATCCACAGTTGACACGTGATTCTCTCCCCCTTAAGATGCGCCCCGTTCCCGAGGGAAACAGTCGAAATGACTGCCAACCGGTGGTAGAGCAGAGTTACCCGGAAGTTCGCAATGCGTTGAATTCACTGGGTAAATTCACTGAGGCTCGACTAACCGGTACTGGAAGTTGTGTGTTTGGGGCCTTCCCAAGCAAAGCCGAAGCTGATAAAGTTCTGGCCCTTCTTTCAGCGACCCAAACAGGGTTTGTGGCGAAAGGAAGCAACGTTTCGATGTTGCATCGCAAGCTGCAAAGTCTGATCAAGAAGTCGAGCGCATAAGCGTTCGCAGCAACAGATACAGGGGCGTCGCCAAGCGGTAAGGCAGCAGGTTTTGATCCTGCCATGCGTTGGTTCGAATCCAGCCGCCCCTGCCATTTTCCTTATACTCATCCAGGTTACCCTCAGCCTCCAGGTACTGCGCGTGTCCAAGATGATGGTCTTTACGGGGAATGCCAACCCCGATCTGGCTCGGCGTGTAGTACGTCAGCTGCATATCCCTCTCGGTGACGTCTCTGTCGGTAAGTTTTCCGACGGCGAGATCAGTGCCGAGATCAATGAAAACGTTCGCGGTAAAGACGTCTTCATTATTCAGCCGACCTGTGCCCCGACCAACGATAACCTGATGGAACTGGTAGTGATGGCCGACGCCTTCCGCCGCTCCTCAGCATCCCGAATCACCGCCGTGATTCCTTACTTCGGATACGCCCGCCAGGACCGCCGTCCGCGTTCGGCACGTGTAGCCATCAGCGCCAAAGTCGTCGCTGACATGCTCACTGTCGTTGGTATCGACCGTGTACTCACCGTCGACCTGCACGCTGACCAGATCCAGGGTTTCTTCGATATCCCGGTCGACAACATCTACGGCTCGCCCGTACTGGTCGACGATATCGAAGACCAGCGTTTCGAGAACCTGATGATCGTCTCCCCGGACATTGGTGGTGTCGTGCGCGCACGTGCCGTCGCCAAGTCCCTGGGCGTCGACCTGGGTATCATCGACAAGCGCCGCGAGAAGGCTAACCACTCCGAGGTCATGCACATCATCGGCGACGTCGAAGGGCGCACCTGCATCCTGGTAGACGACATGGTCGACACCGCCGGCACCCTGTGCCACGCGGCCAAAGCCCTGAAAGAACACGGCGCGGCCAAGGTTTACGCCTACTGCACGCACCCTGTCCTGTCGGGCCGCGCGATCGAGAACATCGAGAAGTCGGTACTGGACGAGCTGGTGGTGACCAACACCGTTCCGCTGTCCGCCGCTGCTCAAGCCTGTGACCGTATCCGCCAGCTGGATATCGCACCGGTTGTCGCTGAAGCGGTCCGCCGCATCAGCAACGAAGAATCGATCAGTGCGATGTTCCGCTAAGCGGAACACACGCTGACGAAAAGCGCCCCGCCCCAACACTGGTTGTTGGGGCGGGGCTTTTTTGCCATCCCCGTTGGCGCTGGTCGCAAACGCCCTCGGGGGGCTATTTTGGAGAAACAAAATGACCGAATTCACTCTGAACGCCCAAGCGCGTACTGACCTGGGGAAAGGTGCGAGCCGCCGCCTGCGTCACTCCGCCAACATCCCAGCCGTTGTCTACGGTGGTAACCAGGACGCCCAGTCCCTGACCATCCTGGCCAAGGAAATCACCAAGCTGTTCGAAAACGAGGCTGCCTTCAGCCACGTTCTGGAACTGAACGTCGACGGCGCCAAGCAAAACGTCGTGGTCAAGGCCCTGCAGCGTCACCCGGCCAAAGGCTTCATCATGCACGCCGACTTCGTTCGCGTCGTTGCTGGCCAGAAACTGACCGCCAAGGTACCGGTTCACTTCGTCAACGAAGAAGCCCCGGTCAAGAAAGGCGGCGAGATCTCCCACGTAGAAGCCGAGATCGAAGTTTCCTGCGAAGCCAAAGACCTGCCTGAGTTCATCGAAGTTGACCTGGCCAACGCTGAAATCGGCACCATCATCCACCTGTCGGACCTGAAAGCTCCTAAAGGCGTAGAGTTCGTAGCTCTGGCCCACGGTGATGACAAAGCTGTTGCCAACGTTCACGCTCCACGCGTTGCTCCAGAAGCAGAAGGCGCTGCCGAGTAATCCACTCGCGCGCCGGCGTTGATCGGGTTACAGTGCCGCGCGCCCTGTAACCCACCAACTCCAAGGAAGAGCCCCTGACGTGACCGCCATCCAGTTGATCGTCGGCCTGGGTAACCCCGGCCCCGAATACGAACAGACCCGGCATAACGCAGGGGCTCTTTTCGTTGAGCGCATTGCCAGCGCCCAGCGCGTCTCGTTGACCGCTGACCGCAAATATTTCGGCCTGACGGCTAAATTCAGCCATCAGGGCAACGACGTTCGTCTGCTCATCCCCACCACCTACATGAACCGTAGCGGCCAGTCCGTGGCGGCCTTGGCCAATTTCTTCCGCATCAAGCCGGAAGCGATCCTGGTGGCGCATGACGAACTCGACCTGCCCCCGGGCGTCGCCAAGCTCAAGCGCGGCGGTGGCCATGGTGGGCACAACGGCCTGCGCGACATCATCGCGCAGCTCGGCAACCAGAACGACTTCCACCGCCTGCGGCTTGGCATCGGCCACCCGGGCGACGCCAAACTGGTCTCCAACTTCGTCCTGGGCCGCGCGCCGCGCGCCGAGCAGGAGAAGCTCGACGCCAGCATCGATTTTGCCCTCGGCGTGCTGCCGGACGTGCTTGCCGGCGACTTCGCCAAGGCGATGCGCGAGCTGCACAGCCAGAAGGCCTGATTTCCTTTAGAGAGGGGAATACCCATGGGTTTCAATTGCGGCATCGTCGGCCTGCCCAACGTCGGCAAGTCCACCCTGTTCAACGCCCTGACCAAGTCTGGCATCGCGGCGGAGAACTTCCCCTTCTGCACCATCGAGCCAAACAGCGGCATCGTGCCGATGCCCGATGCGCGCCTGAATGCGCTGGCTGAAATCGTCAAGCCAAACCGCATCCTGCCGACCACCATGGAATTCGTCGACATTGCCGGCCTGGTGGCTGGTGCCTCGAAAGGCGAAGGCCTGGGCAACAAGTTCCTCGCCAACATCCGCGAGACCGACGCCATTGCCCACGTGGTGCGCTGCTTCGAAGACGAGAACGTGATCCACGTTTCCAACAGCGTCGACCCCAAGCGTGACATCGAGATCATCGATCTCGAGCTGATCTTCGCCGACCTCGACAGCTGCGAGAAGCAACTGCAGAAGGTTGCCCGCAACGCCAAGGGCGGCGACAAGGACGCCCTGGCGCAGAAGGCAATCCTCGAGCAACTGATCCCGCACTTCACCGAAGGCAAGCCAGCGCGCAGCCTGATGAAGAACATGAGCGCCGAAGACAAGGCGATCATTCGCGGCTTCCACCTGCTGACCAGCAAGCCGGTGATGTACATCGCCAACGTGGCCGAAGACGGTTTTGACAACAACCCGCACCTGGACGTGGTCAAGGCCATCGCCGAGGAAGAAGGCGCGGTAGTGGTGCCGGTGTGCAACAAGATCGAAGCGGAAATCGCCGAGCTTGAAGATGGCGAGGAGAAGGACATGTTCCTCGAGGCCCTGGGCCTGGAAGAGCCTGGCCTGAACCGCGTGATCCGTGCCGGCTACGAGCTGCTGAACCTGCAGACCTACTTCACTGCCGGCGTGCAGGAAGTACGTGCCTGGACCGTACGCGTCGGTGCCACCGCACCACAAGCCGCTGGCGTGATCCACACCGACTTTGAAAAAGGCTTCATTCGCGCTGAAGTGGTGGCCTATGACGATTTCATCCAGTTCAAGGGTGAGAGCGGTGCCAAGGAAGCCGGTAAATGGCGTTTGGAAGGCAAGGATTACATCGTCAAAGATGGCGATGTGATGCACTTCCGCTTCAACGTCTAAGCGCCAGCCTGCAGTACCCACAAACCCCTTGAGGCCAACGCCTCAAGGGGTTTTGTTTTTTCTGGCATTTGGCAATCGGCGCGTGCACCCTGTGGGAGCGGCCTGCCGTGCGGCTGATCAATCCAAGGAGGAACGATGAAAGAACACCAGTACGAGGTTCAGGTTACCTGGACCGGCAACAAGGGCGATGGTACCTCCAGCTACACCGCCTACAGCCGAGACTTCAGCGTAGAAGCACCAGGGAAAACGCCCTTCGCAGGCTCGGCAGACCCGGCCTTTCGCGGTAACCCGCAACGCTGGAACCCGGAAGACCTGCTGGTGGCATCGCTGTCGGCGTGTCACAAGCTCTGGTACCTGCACCTGTGCGCAGTGAACCAGGTGAAGGTGCTTGCATACGTCGACAAGCCCTTGGGGCGCATGGTGGAAGGCGACCCCCAGGGCAAAGGCCGCTTTACCCATGTGCAGCTTCGCCCGCAGGTGACTATCAGTGTCGATTCGGATCGCGAGGTTGCCCTGCGTTTGCATGAGGATGCACACCATGAGTGCTTCATTGCCAACTCGGTGAATTTCCCGGTTGAGTGCGCGGCGGTAGTGACGGTCGCGTAGATGGCTTGAGATTGTCGGGGCTGCTTTGCAGCCCATCGCGACACAAGGCCGCTCCCACAAGTACAGTGCCAATCCATCAGTGAGCGGTATTCCTGTGGGAGCGGCCTTGTGTCGCGATGGGCCGCAAAGCGGCCCCGAAATTCAGCATCTAAGCTGTGATTCAGCACCCTCCCCTGGACGCACGCCCCATGCCCGAAAAAACCCGCCTCGACTGGCAACGCTGGCTCCCCGGTCTGGTCACCCTGCTCCACTATCAACCCGCCTGGCTGCCCAGGGACATCGCCGCCGGCCTGGTGCTCACCACCATGCTGGTGCCGGTGGGCATCGCCTATGCCGAAGCGTCTGGTGTACCCGGCATCTACGGCCTGTACGCGACCATCATCCCGTTGCTGGCCTATGCCCTGTTCGGCCCCAGCCGCATCCTGGTGCTGGGCCCGGACTCGGCGCTGGCCGCACCGATCCTGGCGGTAGTGGTGCAGTACGCCGCCAGCGACCCGCAGCGGGCTATCGCCATCGCCAGCATGATGGCCCTGGTTGCCGGGGCGTTCTGCGTGATCGCCGGTTTGCTGCGCCTGGGTTTCATTACCGAATTGCTGTCCAAGCCGATCCGCTATGGCTACATGAACGGCATCGCCCTCACGGTGCTGATCAGCCAGTTGCCCAAGCTATTCGGTATCAAAGTCGATAGCCAGGGCCCCTTGCGCGACCTTTGGCAATTGGCCGAAGCACTGCTTGCCGGCCAAGGGCACTGGCCAAGCTTCGTGGTCGGCGGCGGCAGCCTGGCGCTGATCCTGCTGCTCAAGCCGTTCAAGCGCTTGCCGGGCATTCTCATTGCGGTGGTACTGGCCACGCTGGCGGTGAGCCTGCTAGGGCTCGACCAGCAGGGTGTGAAAGTGCTCGGCCAGCTGCCCCAAGGCCTGCCAACCTTCGTGTTTCCCTGGGTCACCGACATCGATCTGGTCGAGGTGGTACTGGGTGGTGTTGCCGTGGCGCTGGTGTCATTCGCCGATACCAGCGTGTTGTCGCGCTCCTATGCCGCGCGCATGAAGATGCCGGTCAACCCGAACCAGGAAATGTTCGGCCTGGGCGTGGCCAACCTGGCCTCCGGGTTGTTCCAGGGCATCCCCATCAGCAGCAGCTCGTCACGTACCCCCGTGGCCGAAGCGGCCGGCTCGCAGACCCAGCTCACCGGCATCATCGGTGCGCTGGCGGTAACCCTGTTGCTGCTGGTGGCGCCCAACCTGATGCAATACCTGCCCAACAGTGCCCTGGCGGCGGTGGTGATTGCCGCAGCGCTGGGCCTGTTCGAGTTCGCCGACCTCAAGCGGATCTTCCGCATGCAGCAATGGGAGTTCTGGCTGTCGTTCACCTGCTTCGTCGGTGTGGCGGTATTCGGGGCAATTCCCGGTATCGGCATTGCCGTGGCGATATCAGTGATCGAATTCCTGTGGGACGGCTGGCGGCCGCATCATGCGGTGCTGGGACGGGTGGATGGCACCCGCGGTTACCATGATGTGCAGCGTTATCCACAGGCCCGACGCATTCCGGGGCTGGTGCTGCTGCGTTGGGACGCGCCGCTGTTCTTTGCCAATGCCGAGCAGTTCCAGAGCACGGTGATGGCGGCGGTGGATGCATCGCCTACCCCGGTACAACGGCTGGTGATTGCGGCAGAGCCGGTGACCAGCATCGATATCACCTCGGCGGACATGCTGGCCGAGCTGGACCGGGCGTTGGAGGCGCGGGGGGTGGAGTTGCAGTTTGCCGAGATGAAGGACCCGGTAAAGGACAAGATGCGGCAGTTCGAGTTGTTCGAGCATATGGGAGAGACGGCGTTTCATCCCACTGTGGGTGCGGCGGTGGATGCCTACCTGGAAGAGAGTGGGGTTGACTGGAAGCCTTAGGTTTTCCTGGGCTGGCCTATTCGCGGGTAAACCCGCTCCCACAAGGATTGCGTGATCCCATGGGCAACGCCATACCTGTGGGAGCGGGTTCACCCGCGAAGAAGCCCACGCCGCATCCGCCGCCGGTCGATCCAGATCAGCATGGCGCTGGCGTACACCGACACCGCCAGAAACAGCGCCATGCGCACGGCAAAGGCGCGGTACACATCCTGCCCCCCGGCGCTGTCCTGCACCGACTGCCCCAGCAGGATCAACATGGTCGTCAGGCAACTCACCCAGTACGCCGGGCTTTGCCTGGTATCCACCGCACGGTAGAGCCTGCGCCCCTGCCAAAGCACGAATAGCAGCACCCACAGGAAAAACATCCACAGGTGCACGAACAGGCTCAACGCTCCCCACATCAACATCGCCAACAAACCGGCAAGCAAGGTCGAGCCGATCAGCTCGCGGCTGGCATGACGCGCACGGGTCTCGCCGGCCTGCTGCCCCAGGCTCACTGCCTTCATGATCAGCGGCATGTACTGGTCCGGGGCGATCAACGCCAGCAAAAAGGCCGGCATCACGATCAGCGTGGCACGCAAAGCGACCCAGCTCACCTGGTCACTGTCGAGCAATGGCGGCGCCGGTTGCGCCGGCGCATCGGCCGGTTCGGGAAACAGCACATGCGCCGCCGCCGTGCCCAGCACCGCCAGCAGCATGCCTTTGGCCAGCGCTTCGACCACCGACAGCGCCAGAGTGAAATCGCTGGTGCCAGCGGCAGCGATCATGGTCAGGCCGATCACCAGCAGGTTGGCCAGCAGGCCGTTGCCGCCCTTCAGCGCATAGCGCAAGGTCAGGAAAACCCCCATCCCCACCAGCAACACCCCACTCACCGGGGCATGGCGCAGCAGCGGAATCAGCAGCAGCCCGCTGCCGCAACTTATCAGCACCAGCACCGCCAGGGCCGGTGCCGCACGCAGGGGCAAGGGCTGGCTGCGCATGGCCAGCAACAGCACCGCGAACACTGGTGCCAGGATCGGTACCGGCAGGCCGGTGCCAAAACTCACCGCCAGGCACAGCGCCACACCCCAGGCCAAGCGCAGGGCACGCAGGCGACGCAGCTCAATAGGCATAAGACAGCCAGCTCATCAGCCACATGAACAACCGGCCCAGCAGGTTCAATGGGTTGCCCTCGCTGGGCAGCGCCATGACTTCGGCCTGGCCGCCGACCCGCAAACCGGTCTTGTCCTGCAACTGGTCACGCTCCAGTTCGACGATCACCGGGAAGCGCTGCGCCGAGCGCAGCCACTCGCGGCTGTTCTGCACGGTCGGCAACGTACCCGGCGGGGTACTCTGGCCCACGCTCACGCCGTAGCCGATGCTGCGAATGCGCCCCTTCAACACCGTGCCGGGCAGCGCATCGAGCACTACCAGCACCGGGGTTTCAGGGCGCAGCCGACCGAGGTTGTTCTCGGTCATGTCAGCGCTTATCCACACGTCATGGATGGCGATCAATGTCATCATCGGGCTGCCGGCACCGACATAGTGGCCAACGTCGGTACGCAGGTCGGTGATCAGCCCGTTCGCGTCGGCGCGTACCACGGTGCGCGCCAGGTCCAGGCGGGCTTTTTCCACATTGGCCGCCGCGCTGCGCAGTTGGGCGTTGTCGTCCTGCGCCCCGCCCTGCTGCTCACGGGCCCGCTCCACTTCGGCACGGGCTGCCGCCACCTGGCTGATGGCCTGGTCGCGAGTGGCCTGGGCACCCTCCAGGCGGCGCACCGAGACCGTGCCCGGGTCCTCATCGATCAGGCGCTTGAGCCGCTCGGCGTCCTGCCGCGCCTTGCGCTCGTTGGCCTGGGCCGCCACCAGCGCCGCCTGGGCCGAGTCGATGCCAGCGGTGTGGGCGCCGATCTGTCGGCGTACCGTGTCCAGATCGGCTTCGGCGCGGGCCAGCGCGATGCGGTACTGCTCCTGGTCCAGCTCGAACAGCACATCACCCTTGCTTACCTCCTGGTTGTTGCCCACCGCCACACGCTTTACCTGCCCGGCCACCTCGGCACTCACCGGCACCACGTAGGCCTGCAGGCGGGCCTGCTGGGTGTAGGGCGTGAAGCGGTCCGCCAGCAGGTACCACAGCAGGCTCACGGCAATCAGCAGCAGCACCCAGCGCATGCCGCGATCGGGGGCTGGCGGGGGTGGCGTTGGCGTGGCATCGCTCATTTCGTTTCACCTTGTGCATGTGCGCTGGGGGCTGGCTCGTCGAGCAGTTCGCCCCAGTCGGTGCGTTGCTGCATCTGCTGGCGGGTGGCCGGGTCGATCGGTGCGCGGCTGGCGTCCCAACCGCCACCCAGGGCCTTGTACAGCGTCACCAGGCTGCTGACGGCATTGCCGCGGCTGACCAGGTAACCGTCCTGTTGCTGCAGCAGCAGTTGCTGGGCGTCGAGCACGCGCTGGAAGTCGGCAAAGCCTTCGCGGTACTGCGAGCTGGCCAGGCTCAGCGAGCGCTGCGCGGCCTGCGAGGCCTGGTCGCGGATACTTGCACTCTGCAGCGAGCGCACCAGCCCGCTGGCGGCATCGTCGGCCTCGCGCGCGGCTTCGCGCACGTCCTGGTGATACAGCTCGATCAGTTGCTGCAAGCGGGCATCTTCCACGCGCACGGCGTTCTTGCGCCGGCCATAGTCGAACGGGTTCCAGATCAGGCTGGGCCCGGCGGCGATGTCGAAGGTATCGGGCAGGTGATTGGCCGTGACGAAGCTCCAGCCAATGCTGCCCAGCAGGCTCAGCTGTGGATAAAGATCGGCCTCGGCCACCCCGACCAGCGCCGACTGTGCCGCCACCGCCTGTTCGGCGGCGCGGATGTCCGGGCGGCGCTGCAGCAGGCTGGCAGGCACGTCCTGCAGCACGGCACGGTCCGGCAACGGCAGCTGGCCGTGGCCTGCATCCAGCTGCGGCAGCGGCCCGGGCGGCCTGCCGAGCAGCGAGCACAGCACGTTGCGCAGGGCATTGAGCTGGTTCTGGAACTCGGGGATGGTGGCCTGGGTAGCCAGGTACTGGGTGCGCGCCTGTTGCCAGTCGAGTTCGTCGTTTTCGCCATGCCGGAACAGCCGCTCGGTTATCTCCAGGCTGCGCGCCTGACGGCGGGCGTTTTCCTCGGCGATATCCAGCCGCGCTTCGGCGGTGCGCAGGGCAAAGTAGGTGTCGGCCACCTGCGCACGCAACAGCAGCATGACATCGGCGTAATTGGCCTGGGAGGCAAAGTAGACGGCATCGGCGCTTTCGATGGCGCGGCTGAAACGCCCCCAAAAGTCGATTTCCCAGCCAATGTCGAAGCCCGCGCTGGATTGCCAGAACACCGAGTCGCGAGCGGTAGCGGTGCCAGACTGGTCCTGTTTCAGGTACAGGCTCTGGGCGCGCAGTTGCTGCAGCTGTGGATAACGCCCGCTCTGCACGATGGCCAGCTGGGCGCGGGCTTCGGCAATACGCAGGCCAGCCACGCGCAGGTTGCTGTTATTGGCATCGGCCTCGGTGATCAAGGCATCCAGGGCCGGGTCGGCGAACACGGCCCACCACTGGCGCAGGTCGGGCGCCGCGGCCTGCTGCCCGGCCTGCTCCAGCAGCGGGGTGTTCCAGGTGCTCAGCCACGGGTCCTGCGGCGGCTGGTAATCCGGGCCGACCTGGGTACAGCCCACCAACATGGCAGCCAGGCTGAGTGCACAACTAGAGAAGCGTCCGGGCATGGCGGGCCTTGGCTTACGCCGACGGCTCGACGGGGTTTTCCGGCACCTGCAGCGCCACCCACTGCCAGAACAGTACATAGGTGACGCCAAGGATCACCGGGCCGATGAACAGGCCGATGATGCCTTTGACCACCATGCCGCCCAGTGCCCCGATCAGCACCACCGGCATCGGCACGTCCACCCCGCGCCCCAGCAGCAGCGGCTTGAGCACGTTGTCGGCAAGCCCCGCGACGAAGGAGTAGATGGCGAAGATGATGGTCGCCACGGTAAAGCCTTCGACGTTGAATACGTAGATGATCACCGGCACCGTGATCAACGTGGCCGGTGCCTGGGCAATCCCCAGCATGAGGATGACGATAGCCAGCATCCCGGCTCCCGGTACCCCTTTGATGACAAAGCCGACACCGATCAGCAGCATCTGGATGAAGGCAATGCCGATCACGCCCTGGGCCACCGCGCGAATGGTGGCAGTGCACAGCTTGGCCAGTGGCTTGCCGCGCTCCTCGCCCGACACCCGCATGGCGATGCGCTGCGCCGCGATTTCGCCGCGGTCACCGAACGCCATGATGATGCCCGAGACGATGATCGCCGCGATGAACAACAGGAACGCTCCCCCTGCGCTGGCTGCTGCCCCCAGCACCGTGCGCCCGGCGCCCTTGAGCTGGGGCATCCACTGGTTCAGCACACTGGCCAGGTTTTCCGAAGCGGCCAGCCACAGGGCATGTACCTTCGGCCCGATCAGCGGCCAGGCCGCAACCGAATCAGGCGGCACCGGCACGCTCCAGGCGCCGCTCTTGAGCAATGTCACCAGGCTGTCCACCGATTCGCCGATGGACATCACCACCAGGTAGATCGGCACCAGTAACACGACCAGTACCAGCAGAACGACCAGCGTCGCCGAAAGCCCGTCCTTGAGCCCTGTGCGACGCTGGATGCGGCAATGCAACGGGTACAAGGTCACCGCCAGGATCACCGACCACAGCATCAGCTCCAGGAACGGCTGGAATGTCTGGAAGGCGAATATCACCAGCGCAGCCACCAGGCCGGCCTTGATGAGCACATCGAGCAAGCCCCGCGAGAGGCGGCTGTCCAGCTTGGTACCCGGTTGCATGCTTCACCTCCGAACGTCAGGTGCGCCGTGTGGCGCGATTCAGTGGCCCGTTTCAGCGCTTTCCTGGGCTGGGCTGTCGTCACGCAACTGCCGCGCCAGGGCCATCATTACCAAGGGCACCACCGCCATCGACAAGGTGATGGCAAGCACCAGCAGGTCATGCACCTGCTGCGCCAGCACCTGATGATCGAGCGCCAGCTTGAACACGACAAAGGCAAACTCGCCGCCAGACGCCAGCACCACGCCCAGGCACAGCGCCTGGGCCTGGTTTAGCCCACCGGCCGCGCGTCCCAGGCCATACAGCAGCGGCAGCTTGATGACCACCAACAGCAGGGTCAGCCCCAGCACCAGCAACGGCATGCCGAACAGCAAGCGCAGGTCGGCACTCATCCCCACGCCCACGAAGAACAGCCCCAGCAGCAAACCCTTGATGGGCTCGATCTGGGTTTCCAGTTCATGGCGGAAAGGCGACTCAGCCATCAAGACACCCGCCAGAAATGCCCCCAGCGCCATGGACACACCCACGTGCTCCATCACCCAGGCGGTGCCCAGCACTACCAGCAAGGCAGTAGCGGTCGACAGTTCGAGCAGGCCTGAACCGACTGTCCATCTGAAGACAGGGGTCAGCAGGTAGCGGCCAAAGATGATCAGCACACCTATACCAGCCACCACGGCCAGCACCGGCCAGGCACCTTCGTCGGCGGTACTGACGTCCCCACCGAGCAACGGCACCACGGCAATCAACGGGATCGCGGCAATGTCCTGGAACAACAGGATCGCCACCGCCAGACGGCCATGCGGCTTGCCCAAGTCCTTGCGCTCGGCCAGTACCTGCAGACCAAACGCGGTGGACGACAGTGCCAGGCCCAGGCCCAGCACGATGGCAGCCTGCTTCGATTGGCCGAACAGCCAGTACGCCAGCAAGCCCAGCACTACGGCGCTCAGGCCCACTTGTAGCGAGCCGACGCCAAACAGCGCCCGGCGCATGCTCCACAAACGCCTCGGCGAAAGCTCCAGGCCGATGACGAACAGCAGCATCACCACCCCCATCTCCGACAGGCGTGCCACGTTATCCGGGTTTTTCAGCAGGCCAAGCACCGATGGCCCGATCAGGATGCCCGCCAGCAGATAGCCGGGCACCGCCCCCATTTTCAAGCGCTGCGCCAGCGGTACCAGAAGTACCACGGCCAGCAGGAACACCACCGTCGCCTGCAACAGGCTGCCGTCATGTGGCATAGGCTCGCACCCTCGCTGCTCCCCGCAGGGAAGGATCAGAAACGCTCTTCGACGACTTTGAACGGGTAGTTCACGGCCTTGTATTTGCCGATCTTGCCGCGCTTGGGCAACTTCACCACCTCGTCGCGGGTGATGTCCTTGTAGGGAATGCGCGTCAGCAGATGGCTGATGATGTTCAACCGGGCACGGCGCTTGTCGTTGGAATGGGCCATGAACCACGGTGCCCAGGATGAATCGGAGGCGGCGAACATCTCGTCGCGGGCCCGGGTGTACTCATCCCAGCGGGTGTACGACTTGAGGTCCATCGGCGACAGCTTCCACAGCTTGCGACCATCGTTGATACGATCCTGCAGGCGCCGGGTCTGCTCTTCGGCGCTGACCTCCAGCCAGTACTTGATGAGGATGATCCCCGACTCGACCATCATCTTTTCGAACAGAGGCACCAAGGTGAGAAACTTGCTGCTCTGCTCCTCACTGCAGAAGCCCATCACCCGCTCGACACCGGCGCGGTTGTACCAGCTGCGGTCGAAGATCACTACCTCGCCGGCGGCAGGCAGGTGGCCCAGGTAGCGTTGCACGTACATCTGGGTCTTTTCCCGCTCGGTCGGTGCCGGTAGCGCCACCACACGGAATACTCGCGGGCTGACACGCTCGGTAATGGCCTTGATGGTGCCGCCCTTGCCGGCACCATCGCGGCCTTCGAAGACGATGCACACTTTCAGGCCCTTGGCGACCACCCACTCCTGCAGCTTCACCAGTTCCACATGCAGCTGCTTGAGTTCCTTCTCATAGGCCTTGCCGCCCAGTTTTTCCGGCTGGTCCTTGGGGGCTTTCTTCCTGGACGACTTCGACATGGCACTCTCCTGAGGGCGAATGAAGAGTCAGTATGGTCGATCCATGGCAGTTTGCCGCTTCGCTTGTGGATCTCGCAGGCTTGCTTCTATCTCATTGATTCTGCGGGTGCTGATGGGTATTCCGGGGAGGGTGTGGCGGGTTTACCCGCGAAGACGTCGGTAGCTTCGATGACGCATTCGCGGGTGAACCCGCTACCCCAAGGTACTCGGTGCCTTCGAGGCCGGATTACTTGGCCAGCTTGTTGTAGCTGGTCATCAGGTTGCGGTAGTCCGGAATATGGTTGGAGAACAGGGTCCCCAGCCCTTCGATGTCATTGCGCCAGTCCCGGTGCAGCTCGCAGGCCACGCCGAACCAGGTCATCAACTGCGCCCCGGCCGCCTCCATGCGCCGCCAGGCCGAATCACGGGTCAGTTCGTTGAAGGTGCCGGAGGCATCGGTGACGACGAATACCTCGAAGCCCTCTTCCAGCGCCGACAGTGCCGGGAAGGCCACGCACACTTCTGTCACCACACCGGCGATCAGCAGCTGCTTCTTGCCGGTGGCTTTGACGGCCTTGACGAAATCCTCGTTGTCCCAGGCGTTGATGTTGCCAGGGCGGGCTATGTAGGGGGCGTCGGGGAACTGCTCTTTCAGTTCGGGCACCAGAGGGCCGTTGGGGCCGGTTTCGAAACTGGTGGTGAGAATGGTCGGCAGCTTGAAGTACTTGGCCAGGTCCGACAGGGCCAGAACGTTGTTCTTGAAGCGGTCGGGGTCGATGTCCCTTACCAGCGAAAGCAGGCCGGTCTGGTGGTCGACCAGCAGCACGGCAGCGTTGTTCTTGTCCAGACGCTTGTATTGGAAGGCCATGATGGTTCTCCTTGCTTCAGCAGGTTGGGAGTATCAGCGTAGGCAAGGATGAGGGCTGGGGGGGACCGTCAGTCGGTTAGCTCGTTGTTGGCTGTAGCGGTCCGCTCCCACAGTAAGGAAAGCGCAGCCATCACTTCACAAATTCCTGAACTGATTATTTGCCCGCAGCGATTTTTCCCCTCGGCAACCGCCACCAGAATCGCTTCACCACAATCACAAAAAACGTGAGGCCACTCCCGTGGACCAGACACTCCAGGTTCGGCAAGCCGCCGCCGACCTCGTTGCCGCATTCGCCAGCAACGATACCGCCCGCTATTTCGCCTGTTTCAGCGAAGACGCCACCTTCCTTTTCCACACCCTGCCGCAACCACTGCTGTCGCGCCGTGCCTACGAGCAACTCTGGGCCCAGTGGCAGGCCGAGGGTTTTGCCGTGCTCGCCTGCGAATCGGGAAATGCCCAGGTGAGCCTGCAAGGTGATGTGGCGATCTTCATGCACGATGTAGCCACGCACATCCGCATAGCCGGCGAAGAACACCAGTTGAGCGAGCGCGAGACCATCGTGTTCCGCCGCCACGGCGAACAGTGGCTGGCTTGCCACGAGCACCTGTCGGTCGTATCGCAGGCCTGATCTCTTTTTTGCGGCCCTGCCGCACTGCCATCGCACCCACAAGAAGGCCCGCGCACTGCGTCGGCCCACAACAACCGCGCTGGAGCATCACCATGAGCCACTCGACCGGTATCGAGACCAACGGCGTCGAACAGATCCCCGACGATCAACGCGACGCCTCCCCGCTGGACCTGTTCCGCCTGATCTTCGGCGGCGCCAATACCTTCGCCACGGCCGTGCTGGGCAGCTTCCCGGTGCTGTTCGGGCTGTCGTTCCAGGCCGGCGTGTGGGCGATCCTGCTCGGCGTCGGTGTGGGCGCGCTGATCCTCGCGCCCATGGGCCTGTTCGGTGCGCTCAATGGCACCAACAACGCGGTGTCGTCGGGCGCGCACTTTGGCGTGCACGGGCGCATCGTCGGTTCGTTCCTGTCGCTGCTCACCGCGGTGGCGTTCTTCTCGCTGTCGGTGTGGAGCTCGGGCGACGCCCTGGTCGGCGGCGCCAAGCGCCTGGCCGGCCTGCCGGAAACCGACCTGACCCTGGGCCTGGCCTACGGCCTGTTCGCGGTGCTGGTGCTGGTGGTATGCATCTTCGGCTTCCGCTTCATGCTTTGGGTCAACAAGATTGCGGTGTGGGCCTCGAGCCTGCTGTTCCTGCTGGGCATCGCCGCCTTTTCCGGGCCGTTCGATGCCGGTTACGCAGGCAGCGTCAACCTTGGCCAGGCAGGCTTCTGGGCGGCCTTCGTCGGCGCGGCGATCCTGGCCATGAGCAACCCGGTATCGTTCGGTGCATTCCTCGGCGACTGGTCGCGCTACATCCCGCGCGAAACATCCAAGGCGCGCATCATGCTGGCGGTGATCGCGGCCCAGGGCGCAACCCTGATCCCGTTCCTGTTCGGCCTGTGCACCGCCACGCTTGTGGCCACCCAGGCACCGGACTACATCGCCGCCAACAATTACGTCGGGGGCCTGCTGGCGGTGGCGCCAAGCTGGTTCTTCCTGCCGGTGTGCCTGATTGCAGTGATCGGCGGCATGTCCACCGGCACCACCGCGCTGTATGGCACCGGCCTGGACATGTCCAGCGTGTTCCCACACCTGCTCAGCCGCGCCGGCGCCACACTGCTGATCGGCGTGCTGGCAATCGGCTTCATCTTCATTGGCCGATTCACCTTCAACCTGGTGCAAAGCGTGTCGACCTTCGCCGTGCTGATCATCACCTGCACCAGCCCATGGATGGTGATCATGATCCTCGGCCTGATCACCCGCCGCGGCTTCTACCATGCCGACGACCTGCAGGTGTTCACCCGCGGCCAGCGTGGCGGCCACTACTGGTTCCTGCATGGCTGGAACTGGCGCGGCATGGGGGCGTGGATCCCCAGCGCGGCGGTCGGCCTGTGCTTCGTCAACCTGCCAGGGCAGTTCGTCGGCCCGCTGGGCGACCTGGCCGGCGGCATCGACCTGAGCCTGCCGGTAACCCTGGGACTGGCCGGCGTGCTGTACCTGCTGCTGCTCAACCTGTTCCCCGAACCTGCTGGCGTGTATGGCCCCCAAGGCCCGCGTTGGGTGCCTTGCAAAAGCGCCGCGCACACGCCGGTATCCACTGCCGAAATGGCCTGACTGGAAACCGACCATGACCACTTCCCACTACATTGCCGGCCGCTGGGTCGAAGGCCAGGGCAGCGACTGCATCAGCGTCAATGACCCGGCTCTTGGGCAACCGTTTGCCGAACTGATGGCTGCCAGCGTCGCCCAGGTAGACCAGGCGGTGACCGCTGCCCGTGGCGCCCTGCCAGCCTGGAAAAACACCAGCGCCAGCGAACGCGCCAACTACCTGCATGGCTTTGCCGAACAGCTCGGGCAGCGCCGTGAAGCGCTGATCACCTTGCAGATGCGCAACAACGGCAAGCCACGTCACGAGGCACAAATCGACCTGGACGACGCCATCGCCACCTTCAGCTACTACGCCGAACTGGCCGAGCAACTGCCCTCGAAAAACCGCGATGTGCCGTTGGCTGCGCCGGGTTTCAGCGCTCGCACCCGCCTGGAACCGGTGGGCGTGGTCGGCCTGATCGTGCCGTGGAACTTCCCGCTGGTGACCAGCGCCTGGAAGCTCGCCCCGGCCCTGGCCGCCGGTTGCACCGTGGTGCTCAAACCATCGGAAGTCACCCCGCTGATCGAACAGGCCTACGGCCAGATCGCCGATGCCCTGGGGCTGCCGGCCGGGGTGTTGAACATCGTCAACGGCAAGGCCGAGACCGGCGCCGCACTGAGCAACCACAATGGCCTGGACAAGCTGTCGTTCACCGGCAGCAATAGTGTTGGCAGCCAGGTAATGCGCAGCGCTTCGGCGCAGTGCCGGCCGGTCACGCTGGAGCTGGGTGGCAAGTCGGCGATCGTGGTGTTCGATGATTGCGATGTCGACCAAGCGGTGGAGTGGATCGTTGCCGGTATCACCTGGAACGCCGGGCAAATGTGCTCGGCCACTTCACGGTTGCTGGTGCAGGACGGCATTGCCGATGCGCTGCTGCCGCGCTTGCAGGCAGCATTGGAAAACCTGCGGGTCGGTAATCCGTTGACCGAAGAGGTCGACATGGGGCCGCTGACCAGCCAGGCGCAGTGGCTGAAGGTGGCCGGCTACTTTGCCACAGCGCGGGAAGAAGGCCTGCAGTGCCTGGCCGGTGGCAAGGCGTTGGACCGGGATGGCTGGTTCGTCAGCCCGACGCTGTATGCCGATGTGCCGAAAGACAGCCGCCTGTGGACCGAGGAAATATTTGGCCCGGTGCTGTGCGCGCGTCGCTTTGCGACCGAGGAACAGGCGATTGCCGAGGCCAACGATAGCCGCTTCGGGCTGGTGGCTACGGTGTGCTCCGCCGATCTGGAGCGCGCCGAGCGGGTGGCCGATGCGCTGGAGGTTGGCCATGTGTGGATCAACTCGGTGCAGGCGGTGTTCGTCGAGACCTCGTGGGGTGGCACCAAGGGTAGCGGGATCGGACGTGAGCTGGGGCCTTGGGGGTTGTCGGCCTACCAGTCGGTCAAGCATGTGACGCGGTGTTTGGGCTAGGGGTTCGTCGAGATGCTTTCAGCGTCTGTTAGACCGAGCGCCGCCCGCGCGGCGCTTCGCGGGACAAGCCCGCTCCCACATCTGTTTCGGGCCAGTCAATCCTGTGAGGTCACCTCTGTCCGCCTTGTTGGCCTAGCTTGGATCTGAGGTGGACGCTGCCGCCGCACCACTAGTCTCCAGCCTTGCATCAAGGCTGCAACCCACCTCTCACAGGATTCATTGGCCCGAAACAGATGTGGGAGCGGGCTTGTCCCGCGAAGCGCCGCGCGGGCGGCGCTCGATTTGTGCACCACCACAGAATTCAAGCCAGGCCCCCCGACATTCGTAAGACTTTTCCCAACCTGAAACCAAATGCTTCAGCTGGAAGTAGCTTGGGAATTATCCTACCCGCGCCGCAGCCGTTTCTCTGTTGTTGAACATGAGCATCAGGGCTAATTTCCCAGAGTCGTCACAAATGGCGATTTGGGTGTGAGAGCCCAGCTTCATGTAGGGGATCAGCGCTGCAATGGCAGCTGTGCGTGGGCAGGCCTTTGGCCTGGCCGGTTTTTGCTGACTCCCTACCGGACTCTCACCCCGCGTACGGCTGCCACCCTTGTTCTGTGAGAGGAATGTCGGCGGTGGCTCTTTTCCACTCAAGAGAGTCAGCCCATGAAAAAAGTCTTTCCAGATCCACCTGTCAAAGCCCCTTCGTTCTACACCATCAACAACGACTTGCCCTCACCCGAGGCACTGCGATACGTCTCGCAGTTGCTGCTCGGCATCGAGGACACCCTCGACGAATACATCTGCGCCAACGCTGGCGAACCGGGCATCGGGTTGTTGGTCAATACCGTGCATAACGTGCAAATGACCCGGGCGCTCAACCAGTTGCTGTTGAACCGCGAGTAAGGCCTGGAATTGATGCCGGGCTCACCGGCCTCTTCGCGGGTAAACCCGCTCCCACCGGGATAGCGCAGACCTGAAGGGCAGCACCGTACCTGTGGGAGCGGGCTTGCCCGCGAAGAGGCCGGTACAGGCGACACAAAACTCTGCGCCCGCGTGACTTTCCCCGCCCCCCGCAAAGTCCCACTTCCTGGTACCCCCACAATCACAACACCAGGCCGGACCACCCATGCACCCTCAACGCACCGCCTTGCACAACGAACTGCACGCCCGCCCGTCGCTGTATTTCGACGGCCCGGCGCATGTCTTCCACCTGGCCTTGCTCGGCGGCGACGCTGCCTGTGCGGCACTGCTGCAACGCTGCTGCCCGGATGCCCTGGACACCGCAGCCACCCAAGGCATCACCCGCCTGGATGGCCATCCGTTCAAGTGGGAACGGCACACCGAGTTCTTCACCCTGACCCTGGTGGTGCCCTGCACTGCCGCCGACACCGAGTGGCAAACGCTGCCGCCGGTGCTGGCCGAGGCTATCGCCCCGCAAGCGGTGCAGGTGATCAACGCTGTACAGGTGCTGGTCCGTGACGAACAGGAACTGGACCTGCCCCACTACGGTTTCAAGGACCCGTGCGGCTCCTGCGTCGGCGGTGGCGATGCGGTGGTGTGGAGCGATTTTCGCCTGACCGAGGACGGCACCAACCGCTTCCTGTTCATCAACCGTCGCCTCAACGCCTACCGCCAGGGCCGCATGATCCGCCGTCTGCTGGAGATCGAGACCTACCGCATGATGGCCTCGCTGACCCTGACCACGGCCAAGGACCTCAGCCAGGAACTGGATGCCTTCGACAAGACCCTGGTCAGCCTCTCGGAGCGCAGTGCCGGGGTCGATGGCCATGATTCCAAAGGGTTGCTGGAAGCCATTGCCCACCTGTCACGCCAGGTGGTCAGCCGCACGGTGAAAACCCGCCACCGCTTCGGCGCCACGCAAGCCTATGCGCAACTGGTATTCGAGCGCCTGGGCGAGCTGCGGGAAAGCCATGTGGGCGACTGCCAGCGCCTGGGGGTGTTCATCGAACGCAGGTTCAAGCCGACCGTGCGCTATTGCGCGGCCACCGAGCAGCGTCTGGAGCAGTTGGCGAAGAATGTGGCCAACCTGGGCGACCTGTTGCAGGCGCGGGTACAGGTGGAGATGGAAGAACAGAACGCCGAGATCCTGCGCAGCCTCAATGCCCGGGCCGATGCCCAGGTGAAGATTCAGCGGGCGGTGGAGGGGCTGTCGATCATTGCCATCACCTACTACCTGCTGAATTTGTTCAAGCTGCTGTATGGCGGGCTGAATGTGCTGGGGTTGGGGATGACGGCGCGGGATGGGCTATTGGCCATGGCGCCGCCAGTGTTGTTGGTGTTGCTGGTGATTCTGCTGCGGATTCGGCAGGCCAAGCAGCATTGAGGCTGGGGGCGCTTTGTGCCCCCGGCATTCAAACCGATTCGCCAGCGGGGCGAGCGCCCTCTTGCACCAGCACCATGCTCTGCGGCGACGACAGGGCAATACCTTCATCACGCAGGCGCCCAAGAATGGTGAACAGCAGGTCGCTGCGGGTTCCAGACACCTGCCGCGGCCCCGCCACATAACCACTCACACCAATCACCATCCCGCTGCTGGTCAGGTCCTTGAACGACACAGACGTGGCCGGCGCATCCAGAATCGCCTCGTGCTCCTGGTAAGCCGCCAGCAGCAGTTCACGCACGCGGTTGGCATCGGTTTCCAGCGGCAAGGTCAGGGTAATGCCGACTACGCCCAGCGCATTGCCCATGGTCACGTTGCGCACGTTCTGGGAAATGAACTGCGAGTTGGGCACGATCACCGTCGAACGGTCGGTCATCTGGATCTCGGTGGCGCGCACGTTGATACGGCGAATATCGCCCTCCACACCCGCCAGGCTGACCCAGTCGCCCACCTTAACCGGGCGCTCGGTCAGCAGGATCAGGCCGGAGATGAAGTTCTGCACGATCTGCTGCAAGCCGAAACCGATACCCACCGACAGGGCACTGACCACCCAGGTCAGGCTGGTGAGGTTGATGCGCAGGGTCGACATCACCAGCATGGCCAGGAAGATGAAGCCCAGGTAACCCACCAGGGTCACCAGCGAGGCACGCATCCCTGCATCCATGTCGGTTTCCGGCAGCAGGCGATCGCTCAGCCAGCGCTTGACCACGCGGATGGCGAACAGGCCACCGAGGAACATCACCACTGCCAACAGGATGTCCTGGGGGACAATGTTCATGTTGCCGAGCAGCTTGCCGCCGGTTCCGTCCCAGTCACCCAGGCTCAGCAGCAGCTCGCTGGGGCTGGTGCCCGACGGCATCAGTGCCAGCAACAGCGCCAGGAACAGCACCACGGTGCGGCCGATGCCGGCCAGGATGGTGCTGGCCTGCGCCTGGTGACGTGGCGCCAGGCCCAGGGTCGAGGCCAGCGCCAGGCCGCCGGGTTGGCGGGGCGACAGCAGGGTTTCGCACAGGTCGCCAAAGAAGGTGGTCAGCAGGTAGGCACAGGTGACCACCAGGCTGACCCACAGCAGCTTGGCAGTGAGGAAGTAGGCGAGTGTAAGGTAACCGGTGAGCAGGGCCAGCAGGATCAGCGTCAGCCAGATCACCATCACGAACGGGATCAACCCCGCCAGGCCCGTGGGCCGCTCCAGGTCATGCTTGCGCAGGGTGCGGCGGTATCGCAGCAACGCAAAGGCGAAGGTGACCGCCACTACCAGCGCGGTCAGGCCGTTGACCGCCACGGTCAACGCCAGGCTGGCACCGATCACGCTGTTGATCCGCTCCATGGTCATCATGACCATCAACGCCAACGCCAGCACCTTGGGGAACCAGCCCAGCGCGCTGGCCACTTCGTCATGGATCGGCGGCAGGCGCCAGGACGGGCGTTGCAGCATCAGCATGGCGCGGCCCAGGCCAGTGATGAAGGCGCTGAACACCACCAGGGCGAGCACATGGTTGGCCAGGCTGGCGATATCGGAGCCCAGCTCGGCGCTGCTCTCCAGCCCCCAACGCAGCAGCGAGACCGAGCCGGCGATGGTACCCAGGGTTGCCAGGCTCACGCCCAGCGCCAACGCACTGCGGCGCAGGCGGCCTTCGGGCAGCCAGCTGACCATGGCGTTGGCCAGCAAGCGCTCGAGCACGCGGCGCACCAAGGTCCAGACCAGGATTGCCGCCACCAGGCTGGTAATGAACAGCCAGCGATGCTCGGCGCTAAAGGCACTGCCGATGGCATCGGCCGTCTCGCCACGCAGGTCACGCAGGCGTGCTACGTCGTCCTGGGTGGGGCGAATGATGCTCTGCCAAAACGCCGGGCTCAACGGTGAGGCCGCACGGCTGGTGATCTGCGAGTTGAACTGGCTGCGGCGCAGGTTGACGATTTGCGTGGACAGGTCTCGGGCCGACTGGGTCAGCTTGGAGGCTTGGTCCTGCTGGGCTACCAAGGCCTTCTTCTCGGCCTCCAGCGCTTTACGCTGATGGGTCAGGGTAGCGGCCTCGTCCGGCTGGACCGGGCCGATGACCTTGAGCTTGTCGTCGACTTTTTCCACGTCCGTGGTGCGCAGGGCAGTCAATGCATCGGCCTGACGCTGTACCTGCATGGCGCCCAGGCGCAACTGCGAAAGCAGGTCGTCGTTGGCGTCGCTGGTGACACCTTGGCGTATCTGGTCCAGCCGCTCGCTCAACTGCTCGATGCTGGCGTTTTCATCCAGCACGTTCGCTTCGGCAACCGCCAGATTGGACAAGGGCGTGGCCGGGGCCGACCGGGCCGGGCTGGCGAGCGCCAGCATCAGGGCCATCAAGACCATCAGGCCAGGACAATAACGGGCAAGGCTGACACGCCTCATCGAATATTCCTCTTTACAATTCGATTTGGCGGGGGATTCTACGCGGCTTCAGGCGATCAGGAGAGTGCCGTTTCTCGTTTGAGCAGTTGCTGTTTGCGCTCGACGCCCCAGCGGTAGCCGCTGATGTCGCCGTCCCGGCGCACCACCCGATGGCAGGGGATGGCCACGGCGATGTGGTTGGCCGCGCAGGCCATGGCCACTGCGCGCACCGCCTTGGGTGCGCCGATGCGCTCGGCGATGTCCGTGTAGCTGACCCGGCTGCCGGCCGGCACCTCGCGCAGGGCCTGCCACACCCGTTCCTGGAAGGCCGTGCCTTGCACATCCAGCGGCAGGGCCAGGCCCAGTGCCGGGGCTTCGACGAAGCCCACCACTTCGGCAACCAGCCGTTCGTAGGCGCTGTCGCCGCCGATCAGCCGGGCCTTGGGGAACTGGTCCTGCAGGTCGTGCAGCAGGGCCTCAGGGTCGTCGCCCAGCAGGATCGCGCAAATGCCCTTCTCGCTCTGGGCCACCAGGATCGCGCCCAGAGAGCACTGGCCAAGGGCGAAGTGGATGGTTGCCCCGGCGCCGCCGGCGCGGTATTGCCGCGGGCGCATGCCCAGGCGCTGGTCAGCGCTTTCATAGAAACGGCTGTTGGAGTTGTAGCCGGCGTCGTAGATAGCATCGGTGACCGAGCGCTGGCCATCTTCCAGGTGCGCGCGCAGGCGCCGAGCGCGGAAGGCGGTGGCGTAGGCTTTGGGGGTAAGGCCGGTTTCGGCCTTGAACAGGCGGTGCAGGTGGAAGGCGCTGACAGCCAGCTGGGCGCTGAGCTGGTCGAGGCTGGGTGCGGGGTCGCTGGTTTCAATCAGGCGGCAGGCGCGAGTGACCAGCTGGCTGTGGCGGGTGGCGCTGGTTTTGGTAGTGGCAGTGCAACGTTTGCAGGCCCGGTAGCCGGCGGCTTCGGCCGCGGCGGGGGTGTCGTAGAACGCGACGTTGCAGCGCTTGGCCAAGCGTGATTTGCAGCCGGGGTGACAGTAGATGCCGGTGGTGCGCACGGCGTAGACGAAGTGGCCGGTGGCCGCGGTGTCGCGGGCTTCTACGGCTTGCCAGCGTTGGTCGGGGGTGGTGTAGGGGTTCATTGGTAAGTGTCCAGATTGGTTGTTGCCTGTGCTGGCCCTTTCGCGGGCAAACCCGCTCCCACAGGTACTGCATAGCCTTTCGAGGCCGTGGAAATCCCTGTGGGAGCGGGTTTACCCGCGAAGAGGCCGGCACAGGCAGTGCAAAACCTCAGGCCCGCCACAGGTACCAGGCCGCCACGGTGCGGTATGGCCGCCAGCCGCCGCCCAGCGAACGCATCTGCGCCGGCGTCGGCGCCTTGTCCAGCCCCTTCAGCCGCCGATACCCCTCGCGCACGCCAAAATCGTCCACCGGCAGCACGTCCGAACGCGCCAGGCTATAGATCAGCAACATCTCCACCGTCCAGCGCCCTACCCCGCGCAACGCCACCAGCCGTTCGATCAACGCCTCGTCAGTCATGGCCAGTGCCTCTTCCCGAGTCGGCACCCAACCCTCCAGACGGCCCTGGGCAATGCCCTGGATCGTCGCCATCTTGCTCGCGGAAAACCCACAGGCGCGCATGCTTTCCGGTGTAACCGCCAATAATTGCTCGGGGCTTGGGAACGCAGCCTCCGGGAACAGCGCCAGCAACCGCCCAAGAATTGCCTCGGCGGCACGGGCATGCAGTTGCTGGTAGGCAATCGCCCGTACCAACACCTCGTAAGGCTCACGCCCCGGCGTGGCCTGGTGCAGGCAAGGCCCGGTAGCCGCGATATGCCGAGACCAGTCCGGGTCGAGCGCCGCCAGGTATTCGCTGGCCTCGCGGTATGCATCAGGCGAAAGGTTGGCCAGGATCATGGCACCTCCATCAAGTCGATTGCAGGTCCAGCTTAGCGCAGCCGCTCATCGGGAAAACGCCGGTTCTTGCGCGGCTAATTCCTGGCAGTCAGTCGGCTATCACCCGCAACCGCCCCGCGCGCCGGTACGACTGCCGGGCAAAGCACACGAACAGCCCGGCCATCAGCGCCAGTGCGATGGGCAGGCCATGCGGCGCCACATCCATCGCCGCACCGCTCACCAGCGGCCCGACCAGGCTACCCACGCCCCACAGCAAGCCCACGCTGGCATTGGCTGTAACCAGGTCCTGCCCCTTGAAGCGCTGCCCGATCAGCACCAGCGCCAGGGTATAGATGCCCCCTGCCACTGCACCCAACAGCACCAGCAGCGGCCACAGCAGCCAGGTCATGCTCAGCAGCCAGGGCAGGCCGATACCGATCGCCATCGCCAGCAGCCCGCATACCAGGTGCAGCCCGGTGCGCTCCACCCGGTCGGCCAACCAGCCGAGCGGCAACTGAAACAGCATGTCACCGGCAAACACCACGGTTACCATCAGCGCCGCCACGCCCACGGCAAAGCCATGGCTGGTGGCATACACCGGTAACAGCGACAGCACCACGGCATCGAAGAACGAGAAAAACAGCACCGCCACACACAATGCCGGCGCCACGCGGAAGAAACCGGCCAGGCCGAAGCTCTTTTCACCCTCTTCATGTTCGACATGGTCGTTAGGCACGGTCAATACGATGCACAGCAGAGCCAGGCCATAACAGGCGGTGACCACGCCGGTGATCCACGGGCTGCCGGCGCCCAGCAGCGCCAGCATGGCCGGGCCGAGCACCTGGAAGCCGGTGAAGCTGGTGGCGTACAGGGCCATGATCTTGCCGCGGTTGTGCTCTGGGCACAGCTCGTTGACCCACGACTCGCCGAGGATGATGGCGATCCCCATGCCCAGCCCCAGGCCCAGGCGCAACAGCGCCAAGAACCACAAAGAGCCGAACGCCGACTCGAGCAAGGCGATGCTGAGCGTGCACAGGCTGAAGCACAGCAGATAGATGGTGCGCCGGGTGAGGTGGCGACAGCAGGCGTCGACCAGGAACGCCGAGAGCATCATGCCCGCGGCGGGGATGGCAGAGATGATGCCGATTTCCAGGGTGCTCGCACCAGCTTCATGCAGGCGCAACGACACCAGCGGCAGGCTGGCCCCCAAACTGAAACCCACGACCGAAACGGCGAACAACAAGCCCGCCAGCAAACGCATGTTCATGTACCACTCCTTGCAAACCGAAAAGACGTGCAGACACAGGCGCGCACGCCAAGACGGCGAGCGACGCGAAAGCGCAGATCAGTTCAGGCGCGGTGTGGCGAGAAGGTGAAGGCAAACAGCACGCTGCGGCGACGCTTGAGCACCGTGTCGCTCGGCCACCCACGACGCAGGGCCTGGAAGGCAGGCTGGCGGGCGTTTGGCAGGGACTGGGTACGGCACATTGCTTTGACTACTACGCAGGTGGTTGGGGAAAGGCGGACTCTAGGCCACCGCAGGTTGGGGCGTCAATTGCCCAGGGGGCCTCTACGAGGCCCTTTCGCGACACAAGGCCGCTCCTACAACAGTACGCGGTCCCCTGTAGGAGCGGCCTTGTGTCGCGATGGGCTGCAAAGCAGCCCCGGCAACATCAGCGCTTGCCGGTACTTGGCAAGAACACCGCCAACAACCCGAACAACGGCAGGAACGAACACACCTCGTACACGTACTCGATGCCACGCAGGTCCGCCACATACCCCAGCAAGGCCGCACCGATGCCACCAAAACCGAACATCAGCCCGAAGAAGATCCCGGCAATCATGCCCACGCTACCCGGCACCAGCTCCTGCGCATACACCACGATCGCGGAAAAAGCCGAGGCCAGGATAAAGCCGATCACCACGCTCAACACCGTGGTCCAGAACAGGTCGGCATACGGCAACACCAAGGTGAACGGCGCCACGCCGAGGATCGAGAACCAGATCACCGCCTTGCGTCCGATGCGGTCACCGATCGGTCCGCCAAAGAAGGTACCCGCCGCCACCGCACCGAGGAACAGGAACAGGTGCAGCTGCGAACTGGCTACCGACACATCGAACTTCTCGATCAGGTAGAAGGTGAAGTAGCTGGTGAAGCTGGCCATGTAGAAGTACTTGGAGAACACCAGCAGGCCCAGCACGATCAGCGCCGCGATCACCCGCCCACGGGAAATGCCGTGGGTCGCCTGTACTGCCTTGCGCGCCTTGGCCTGGTTGAGGTGCTCCTTGTACCAGCTACGCAGCATCAGGGTGACGCCGAGGAAGAACAGCGCGGCCAGGCCGAACCAGGCCACATAGGTCTGGCCGAACGGAATGACAACGGCAGCCGCCAGCAGCGGGCCCAGAGCGGAGCCGGTGTTGCCGCCGACCTGGAAGGTCGACTGGGCCAGGCCGAAGCGCCCGCCCGAGGCCAGGCGCGCGATACGCGAGGTCTCCGGGTGGAAGGTCGACGAGCCAATACCCACCAGCGCCGAGGCCAGCAGAATCATCGGGAAGCTGCCGACGAAGGCCAGCATCACGATACCCACCAGTGTGCACAGGGTGCCCAGCGGCAGCAGGTTCGGTGCCGGTCGGCGATCGGTGAAGAAGCCGACCCAAGGCTGCAGCAGCGAGGCGGTGATCTGGAACGTCAGGGTGATCATGCCGATCTGGGCGAAACTCAGGTCGTAGTTGGCCTTGAGCATCGGGTAGATCGCCGGCAGCACCGACTGGATCAGGTCATTGATCAGGTGCGCCAGGGCGCAGAAACCGATGATGCGCATCACCAGCGGCGTGGCTTGGCTCGCTGCCGCACTGGTGGGCGCCGTGGAGGCGCTACTGATAGCCATGTGCCTGACTCTCCATCCGTTGTTTGGGATCCGATTATCGGGAAACGAATAGATACTTAGCTACCTTTTTTATTTCTCGGGCGCGCAAAGCCGCCAGCAGCTGGCGCAACGGGCACCTGAAAGCCAGCGACATGCCGTTGGGCCACGCAGAAACCGGGCCTGGCCGCTAAGTTTTTGAAAGCGTGCAAATTTTTTTTGAAATGAGTGTTGACAGGGGGGCCGTTCAAGAGAATAATGCGCGCCATCGGCTACATAGCTCAGTTGGTTAGAGCATAGCATTCATAATGCTGGGGTCCGGGGTTCAAGTCCCTGTGTAGCCACCAAACAAGACGAAGGGCTTACCGCAAGGTAAGCCCTTTTTCTTTGTCTGCGAAAAATGCCACAGGCCTGCCCCTCCTTCTCCCGCCTCAACGCATGCCGGTAACAGCCACGGCCAGGCCAAGCCCTATCAGCGCCACACCGATCACCCGATCCACCAGCATCTGCCGCTCGATCATCGCCTTGCGCAATGCCGTGCTGGAGAAGAACACCGCCACCAGGCTGAACCACAGCCAGTGAGCAACAGACATGAAAGCGCCGTAGGCAAAATTCATTGCCAGCGGGCTGCCAGGTTGCACCACCTGAGTGAAGGCGCTGATGACGAACAGCATGGTCTTGGGGTTGAGGGCATTGGTCAGAAAGCCCGTACGCAGGGCCTGCGTTACGTTGGCAGCGCATGCAGTGCCCCCGTCAAGGCTGATGCGCCGGGTGTTGGTCACGGATTGGTAGCCCAGGTAAACCAGATAACCCGCGCCCAGCACTTTCATGCCCAGGAACAGGGTTGGGCTCTGGCTGATGATCACCGCGATGCCCAGCACCGTATACAGGACGTGCACCTGCACCCCCAGGGCAATACCCACGGCGGCAGCCAGCCCGGCCTTGCGGCCCTGTGCATAACTGCTGCGGGTGACCATGGCGAAGTCGGCACCGGGGCTGATGACGGCAAGGAGGGTGAACAGGGCGACGGCGATGAGTTCGGTCATGCTGGTGGCTCTCGATAGGCGATGGAAATGCACAGACCATGCAATTATCGAGAGCTTATAGCCCGGCAAAAATCGATTTATAGTGAAGCAAATCTGATAGCTTTTTTCACAGTTATTTAGACCTGTGCCGGCCTCTTCGCGGGTAAACCCGCTCCCACAGGGACTGCTCCGAACCTGAGGGCAGCGCATCACCTGTGGGAGCGGGTTTACCCGCGAAGAGGCCGACACAGGCAACCAGGGATGCCATGAAACTGCCCCCACTCAACGCCTTCCGCTACTTCGACATCGCTGCCGAAACCGAGAGCTTCGTGCGCGCCGCCGAGCACCTGCACGTCACCCACGGCGCGGTCAGCCGCCAGGTGCGCCTGCTTGAAGAAAGCCTTGGTGTGGAGCTGTTCGAGCGCCGCAACCGGGCCATTTTTCTCACCCCTGCCGGCCGTGCCTTGCAAGGCACTACCCAGGCGATCTTCGAGCAGCTCGAAGGCGCCATACAGCGCTTGCAGCAACAGGCCCGTGACAATGTGCTGGTGCTGTCATGCGAACCGACCATCGCCATGCGCTGGCTGATCCCACGCCTGCCCCGCTTCCATGCCGCCCACCCCGACCTGCAGTTGCACCTGGTGGCCGCAGGCGGGCCACTGGACTTCGCCCGCAGCGGTGTCGACCTGGCAATACGCCGCGACGACTTCCACTGGGACAAGCAGCTGTACAACCAGAAAATCTGCGACGAATGGATCGGCCCGGTGTGCCCTCCCACCGCTCCTACCCACCTCGACGGCCAACGCCTGCTGCACAGCACCACCCGTCCCGGCGCCTGGCCCACCTGGCTGCGCCTGAGCTGCCAGCTGGCCCGGCATACCGAGCGCAGCGACTACGAGCATTTCTACCTGTCGATACAAGCCGCCAGCGCCGGCCTGGGCCTGGCCATCGCCTCAGCTCTCATGGTGCGTGACGAACTCGACAGCGGGCAGCTGCAGGCGCCATTCGGCTTCTTGCGCGATGGCTCGGCCTACCACCTGCTCAGCCCGCAGCCGCTGGAGGACGGCGGCAAGCGCCAGCGCTTTGCCGCGTGGGTAATGGGCGAATGCCAGAGTTGCCTGGCTCATCTGGGCTTGATACAGAACGACGACCCCGAACGGCCGTCACCTCCCCAGGTGCGATAGCCTGCGGTATCCACATGAATACGCCCGGACGGATAGCGCCCCAGGCCCATGTTCCAGGCCTGGCCGTACTGCTGCCAGAAATGGCACAACGGGTTGGGGTCCGCCCAGGCAGGTAGCAGGATATCGACGGCGAAGGCCCGGGTATGGGCGCTGTTGACTGCGCCGCCGGCGCAGACGTTCAGGCGTGGGTCGCGGTAGGCCGAAACCACCTCGAACTGGCGCAGGATGCCTTGGTCGTCGAGTGTCTTGATCAGCGATAGCGTGGAACGCACGGCCGGCCAGTTGCGCGCTGGCGGTACCGCGAAAGGCGAAGCCCGACACAGCTGCCAGTCCGAAGCCGAACGCAGCAACTGATGGATCGGCACCACGCCATACAGGCGGGCATCCACCAGCATCTCGCGAAACGGCCGGGTCTGGTGGTCCCCGGCCCATTGCGCGAACAACCAGAGATCACGCTCATCGGCCTGCGCTGCAGCACCCAGCATGCCCAGTGCCAGCGACAGCCATCCAGCCCTTTTCATCCCTGCTCTCCCTGCCACAGTATGTGCAACACTGCCGAACACGGCAGCGCCCAACAAGGAGTTAAGCATGCACAAGATTGCCTTATCGAGCCTCGCCGCCCTGGCCTTCAGCGGCCTTGCCGCCGCCGACGCGCGCATCGACCTGGGCGACGCCCAGCGCGTGACCCGCCTCTTCGCCTTCCCCAACAACTGCCAAGTGATCTGTTATCGCGACTGGACCCTGGAGCAGACCGTCGAACACTACCTGACCCAGAGCGTACGCCGCGACGGGCATGCGGCCGCCCAGGTGCATGTAAGCCGCGACAATGACCGCCTGCACGCAACCATCAGTGGCGTACCCGCCAGCTATGCCAAGCCCCTGCGCAAGCTGCTCGACAGCGGCGAACTGGCCTATCAAGGGGCCACCCGGCTGAACGAGGACGGCAAATGGTCCTACGACTGGTACCTGTTCCTGCCGCTGGGCATGGCCCTGCAGAACCGCCGCAGCATCGAACTGCTGCACTTCCCGCCGGACTACTCGCTGACCCAGGCCCAGGACTACCTGCGCTCCAACACCACCGACCGCTGGGCCGAGCTGCTGACCTTCAACGGCGTCGACGCCAGCCAGACCCCGGCCTACCAGACCATCATCGACATCGCCCCTATCGCCGCACCGGCCAGCGCGGGTGAGGCGCTGAAGGACACCTACAGCTACTTCAAGGACTACCAGGTGCGCATGGTCAGCGAGATGACCCTGCAGAACCCCGCCAGGCCCTTGCCGATGGTGGCCTTCGGAGCGCCGGTGCGCAGCTGGATCCAGCAACAGTACGGGCCACAGGTGAATGTGCTGGGCCTGGTCAGCATCAGCCCGCAGGCAGGTGCCAAGGTGCCGGTACTGGGTGCCAACCACCCCAGCGCCATCTGGTATGCGGCGAACAAGGACAGCCACGGCGGCGACGAGGATGCAGCCAATGCCGCCGGCTTGAAAATGATGGGGCAGGACCTGACCGCAGCCTGCTGGCAGGCGGGGATGGGGCGCAATCAACGGGCCGATGCCAAGCTGACGCTGGATGCCTGCTCGACCAAGTGGCAGGTGACGCAGAAGAAGCAGACCTGCGAGCTGTTCTTCCGCACCGTGCGCAAGTACACGCCAGAGCAGGCGGCAGCAAAATGCAATACCGGCAGCGTGACCAGAAGCCTGCGCGATCTGGCCAAGCCAATGGAAGCTCAGCCACAGGACCTGTGATTGAAGGCCGCCCTGCTCAGTCTTCGAGCAGGGTACAGGCCATCACCAGAGCGTCTTCACGGCCGCCGGCAACCGGATAATAGTCGCGGCGGCGGCCGATTTCGTTGAAACCGTAGCGCTCGTACAAGCGATAGGCCGACTGGTTGCTGGCGCGCACTTCCAGGAAGCACTCGCGGCCATTGAGCTGGTAGGCCCGGGCCATCAGGTGCTCGAGCAGACGCAGGCCCAGGCCGCGGCCCTGGTTTTCCGGCTTGACAGTGATGTTGAGCAGGTGCGCCTCGTCGATGATAACGTTGATCACGCCATGGCCCACTTGCTGCTGACCATCGAACATCAGCCAGACTTCGTACGACTTGAGCGCATCCTGAAAAATCCCTCGGGTCCAGGGATGACTGAACGCGGCATATTCGATCTTAAGTACGGCATCCAGATCCGCCTCGGTCATCGGGCGGAAACTGATCGAGTCACTCATTCAACGCTCTTCCAGCGCGCCATCAGCTGGCGCATGGCTTTCCAGACGTCCGCCTTGCGCTGCGGCTCGTCCATCAACAGTTCAAGGCCCGGCAAGGCCCAGGCTTCGCCCAGGCCCTCGATCTTCAGGGTTTGGTAATAGGCTTCGCCGTCGGCATTGGCGGCAAAGCGCAGCGCCGGCAGGCCAATCAGCCACAGGCAGGTGCACGGGGCGTCTTCCAGGCGCGCCTGGACAAAGCCCTGGACGAAATCGCGCGCGGCTTCCGGGCCCTGGTCCATGTTGCCGCGCACCAGCAGCGGCCAGCGCACCGGCTCGCCGATGATCTGCGGAGCGTCAGGCAGGCCGGCGGCGCGCAGCATGTCCTTGAGCAGCAGGTAGGACGGGTCGCGGCTCTGGAACGGCTGGCCGGTGGCCAGTTCCACCAGCAGCAGGCAACTGCCGGCGCGCAGCAACTGCAGCGAAAAGCGCGGGGGTGGCACCGGGGCCGTGCGCGGTGGCGCGGCCTGCTCCTCGGCCTCGACGGGCTTGGCGGCCGGCTTGGGCGCACTGCCCGGGCGCGGAATCTCGATTTTCGGCCGCTCGCCGGAGCGGGCCTGCGGGGTGGCGGGCGTCTCGTTGGCTGCCGGTGCCGGCTTTACTTCGAAATCGAGGGCCTCGACCGGCGCCACCGGCAGCAGCAGCTCGGGCCGCGACGGTGCAGCGAACGGCAGTTCGGCGCGCGGCAGCCAGTGCACCACTTGCATGGCGGAAAGGTAGGCGCGGCGACGGGGTTCGGTGAGCAAGGAGCGGGTTTCCGAGGGGTGGAGACAATTGGCCATTCTAACGTGTACGCCTTGGTTTTTGCAGCGCCTATCAGACCGAGCGCCGCCCGCGCGGCGCTTCGCAGGGCAAGCCCGCTCCCACATTTGTTGCAACGTGCCGAACCTGACAGGCCATGGTTGCCAGCCTTGATGGGCCGGCTGGACTTCAGGGCTGGCGCTGCTGCCGCCCCACTTGCCTCAAGCCGTGCACCAAGGCTGACAACACCTCTTTCACAGGCATGGCCACGTTGCAACAAATGTGGGAGCGGGCTCGCCCCGCGAAGCGCCGCGCGGGCGGCGCTCGATCTCACCGGCGCCACAAAAACCAAGACGTACTCCACCATTACAGACCAAGGGGTGAAAACCTCCCCCTCGGATGCAGTACAATCGCCCCCTTTTTCTTGGCAACGAGTCGAAGCCAATGATCGAACCCAAGCGCGTCCTGCGCGCCCTAGCCGAACACTGGGCCCTGATCGAGCCGCTGTGCGAGCGTTTCGACCAGGGCACCCTGAGCCTGGTCGAGTTGCGCCAGCATGTGGCTCGCCAGCAGGTCGAGAGCACCCCGCAGGACATCACCCAGTTGCTCGACGTGTGGATCCGTCTGGATATCCTGGTCCCGGTGGCCAAGAGCCCGAACCGTTTCGAGCTCAACGCGCAGATCCACGACTTCCTCGCCTACCTGCGCCGTGAACACCGGCTGGGCCTGTGCCTGGAGATCGAAGCCTACCTGCGCCACCTGGAACGCCTGGCCGGGCATATCCAGGACGCCTTCGACAATCGCGACAGCGACGACCTGGCGCGCCAGCTGCGCCTGCTCGACATGCGCGTGCGCGATGTACTGAAAAAGCTCGACAACGACGAGCAGGCACTGGTGGCCGTGGCCGAGCGGGCCAAGACCAGCAACCGCCAGATCCCACTGCGCCAGCGGTATGCCGAAGTGCTGGCGACCTGGGACGAGTACGTCGAGCCCATGATCCAGCTGGTCAACGCCGACGGCGCCTTCGAACAGGGCGTACGCAAGGTCGAGACCGTATTGCTGAAGCTGCTGGGTGAACAGGCGCGCCTGGGCCACCTGGTCGACGACGACATGCTGCTACGCACCCACGCGCGCATCCTGGAAATGCAGACCAGCGCCCAGCTGACCCTGCGCCACGCCCGGGAACTGCTACTGCCGCTGCGTGAAGAGGCCCGCCGGCACAACGCCGTGACCCGTGGCGCCGCACTGGCCCTGTCGGTGATCCGGCGCAAGGGCATCGACGCCGTACCGCAAGCGGCCATGCCGATGTTCACCCGCCCGCAAAGCACCTTCCTCGGCAGCGCCAGCCAGGTCGAGGCCTACGTCTACGCCCTGGCCCGCTTCGAGCCCAAGCCGGCGCGTTTCCCCAAGGCGCACAAGACCCAGTCCGGCGCCCTGCCGCGCGCACCGCGCACGGTCAAGGAAATGGCCGAGCGCTGTGAACAGGCCCTGCCGCTGCCCGACCTGATGGTCTGGCTGCTGGAGCAGGAACCCGAAGGCGCCACCGACGAGTTGCTGTACTGGTTCTCGCGCCTGTCGCGGGAAAAGCGCTTCAAGCGCGAACGCCTCGACCGCCGCGAGTACATCACCCAGGAACACCTGGTCAGCCTGCGCTCGTTCGCCCTGACCTCCAGCCGCGAAGACGCCGCCAGCGCGCCTACCGAATCCAACGCGAGCCCAGCCCATGCATCTTGATCTTTCCGAACTGTCCCAGCTCGCGCCGATCTTCCGCGAGCTGTTCAAAGGCTTCCACGTCAGCCGTCGCGACCCCGAGCTGTACGCCCAGCTGTCGAACTTCCAGGACCAGTACCGCACCCTGTTCAAGGCCTTGGGCTTCGAACTGGTGTGCGACACCCGTGGCTTCTACTACTTCGTGCCGGACATGACCGCCGCACAGGTCAACAAGACCGCGCAGCGCCTGTCGCTGTTCACCTTCATCCTGGTCGAGCACTTGGCCGACCAGGGCCGCGACCCGATGGCCGTGCTCGATGGCGGCAGCATCGGCCGTGACGAACTGCCCTCGCTGCTGGACAAGTACCGCGACCTGTTCCTGCAGGCCGAAGTGCAGACCGTGGACGAGCTGGAAGAAAAAATCCTGCGCCGCATGACCCAGCTCGGCTTCGCCTTCGAGGAAGGCGGCATCTACCGCTTCCTGCCGCCGATGCACCGCTTCCTCGATGTGTGCCTGGCCGTGCAACAGGACCGCGACTTGGCGGCCACCCTGCACAGCGACCTGCCGCTGCCGACCCCGGTGCTGGTCGAGGAAGAAAGCCCCGAAGAACTCAACCGCACCGACGACCCGCTCGACCTCAGCCCCTTCGAGGGCGAGGAAAGCGAAGAGGAAGCCCTGGCCCGGGCAATCCGCGAAGAGCAACAGGAGATTGACGCATGAGCCAGGAACGCTACGGCATCCGCCGCTTCGCACTGCTCAACACCGCCGGCTACAGCCTTGGCCTGTTCCCGCTGGAACAGCCGCTGTCGGTCTACGGTGCCAACAACCTGGGTAAATCGGCGTCGATCAACGCCCTGCAGTTCCCGATCCTGGCGCGCATGTCGGACATGAGTTTCGGCAAGTACAGCCTCGAGCAGTCGCGTCGTTTCTACTTCGCCAGCGACACTTCGTACATTCTCTGCGAACTGGCCCTGCCCCACGGCCCGCACGTGATCGGCGTGGTCGGCCGTGGCCCCGGCGGCGGTTTCGGCCACCAGTTCTTCGCCTACAAGGGCGAGCTGGACCTGGACCACTACCAGAAGAACGACACCTGCCTGCGCCAGAAAGAGCTGTTCACCAACCTCGAGCGCCTGGGGATAAAGGCCTACGAGCTGAAGCCGGACGAACTGCGCCGCCTGCTGGTCGGCGGCCACACCTCGGTGCCGCTGGACCTGACCATGATCCCGCTGCGCTCGACCAGCGAGCAAAGCCTGAAAACCTTCCGCGCACTGTTCATCAACCTGCTGCACATGCGCGAAATTACAGCCGCCAAGCTCAAGCAGCTGTTCCTCGATGCCTTCGAGCACAGCCTGCGCTCGGGCAGCGTCGACTATATTGCCGCCTGCGAAGAAGCCTTCCGCGACGTGCGCCGCATGGAACAGGACTACAACGCCCTGGTCGCCGCCGGCCCGCTGGTCGAGGCCCTGGCCGGCGGTGTGGCCCAGCGCGACATTCTACGCGGCAAGCTGCACCGCATTTCGCCAGTGCTCGACACCCTGCTGGGCACCTGGCAGGAATACGCCATGGCGCGCAAGGAAGAGCTGGTAATCCAGGCCGAGCACTACCGTGGCGAGCAGGACCGCCTGCAGAACGACCAGCGCGGCGGCACCCAGGAACTGATGCGCCTGGAGCGTGAAATCACCGGTATCCAGCGCTGGCTGGGCGAGCTGTCGGTGCTCAAGCACCGCTTCGCCCTGGTCGATGACGTCAAGGTGCTGGAGCAGCAACTGCTGGCTGCCAAGGACGCCCACGATGAACTGGCCGGCGCCCTGGCCCAGTCGCGGCAGTTCAGCGCCGAAGACCTGGACGAACGCGTCCGCGACCTGGAAAAGCGCCTGAAGCAGGTCAAGCAGCAGCTCGACCACGCCGACAACAACAGCTACGCCCGCCTGCGCGAAGAGTTCTCGCAGCAGGATGTCGACCGCCTGATGCGCCTGTTCAACGGCGCCCTGTTCAGCCTTCCGCTGGGTGACCGCGGTATCGAACTGGACGACAGCGACCTGTGGGTAAAATCGCTGGAAGCGGTGCTCGACGGCTTCAAAGGCGAACGCTTCGAAGCCCCAGGCCTGTCCATCGACCTGTCGCACATCGACCCACCTGCACTGCAGGCCCTGGCCGACCGTGCCGCCCTGCGCGACCAGAAAGAGCGCCTGGAAAAAGAGCTGAAACAGCTCAAGACCCAGCAAGCCGTGGCCGCCGACCGCTCCGCCTCCAAGGCGCAGACCGAAGCCCTGTACCAGGAAGTGCTGGACGCGCAGAAAGCACTGGAAGACTTCCGCCGCAGCGAAACCCTCGCCGCCGAAGAACCCGAGAAGCTGGAACAGCTGTCGCAACTGGAAGCCGCCCAGGACGAACTCAAGCGCTCCAGCGACGCCTTCACTGAGCGCGTCCAGCAACTGTCGGCCAAGCTGCAACTGGTCGGCCGGCAAATCGGCGACCTCGAGGCCAAGCAGCGCACTCTTGAAGACGCCCTGCGCCGTCGCCAGTTGCTGCCGGCCGACCTGCCCTATGGCACGCCATACATGGAAGCCATCGACGACTCGATGGACAACCTGCTGCCGCTGCTCAACGATTACCAGGACAGCTGGCAGAGCCTGCAGCGGGTGGACAACCAGATCGAAGCGCTGTACGCCCAGGTGCGCCTGAAAGGTGTGGCCAAGTTCGACAGCGAAGACGACATGGAACGCCGCCTGCAGCTGCTGGTGAACGCCTATGCGCACCGCACCGACGAAGCCCTGACCTTGGCCAAGGCCCGCCGCGCCGCGGTCACCGACATCGCCCGGACCTTGCGCAACATCCGCAGCGACTACGACAGCCTCGAGCACCAGTTGGCCCTGTTCAACCGCGAGATCAACAGGCGCCAGGTATCCAACCTGGAGAGCTTCCGCGTGGTGCTGGCGCCGAACAAGGAAGCGCTCAAGCACATCGACCAGATCATCCACAGCGCCGGTCAGTACGAAGAAGGCGAAACCCTGTCGGTGTTCGACCTGACCCAGAGCGCCGAGCAGGACAACAAGAACGAAGAGGCCAAGGAATACCTGGCACGGCTGGTGGCTGCCAACCACAACCAGCTGGGCCTGAAGGACCTGTTCGAGCTGGCGTTCGAGATCACCAAGGTCAACGGCCAGCCGGTGATCCACGCCGACATCGACGGCGCGGCATCCAACGGCACCACCATGACCATCAAGGCGCTGACCAACATGTACCTGTTGCTGCACCTGATGGACCGCGACCTGGCCGGGCGCATCCGCCTGCCGTACTACCTGGACGAAGCAGCGGACATCGACGAACGCAACCAGGCTGCGCTGCTGGAGACCAGCCTGCAGCTGGGCTTCGTACCGATTCTGGCGAGCGTGAAGCCGCAGGTGTCGGCGCGGGTGGCGATCGACCTGGAAGGTGGCAGCGGGCCGAATGGCATCTACATCGACGAGGCGGACTGGAAGTTCATCAGCCGTCGGGATGAGGTGAAGGCGGTTGTGCGTGAGGATCATCAGGCCGAAGAGTTGGCCTGATGTAGCTGGGGCCGCGTTGTGGCCCATTCGCAGCACAAGGCTGCTCCTACAAAGGCCTGCGTACGCCGATCAATGTAGGAGCAGCCTTGTGCTGCGAATGGAGGCCAAAGGCCTCCCGGCAATCTGTCAGGCTATCAATGAGCCCAAGGCAGAATCGGAATCGCGGTCACCGCATTCTGCGGGCTGCCTTCGATCATGCGGTCGCTGTACACCAGGTACACCAGCGTATTGCGCTTCTTGTCCAGGAAGCGCACCACCTGCATGGTCTTGAACACCAGCGAGGTACGTTCCTTGAACACTTCCTCGCCATCCTTCAGCTCACCCTTGAAACTGATCGGCCCAACCTGACGACAGGCAATCGATGCCTCCGCCCGGTCCTCCGCCAGCCCCAGCCCACCCTTCACGCCGCCGGTCTTGGCCCGCGACAGGTAGCAGGTCACGCCCTCGACCTTGGGGTCGTCGAACGCCTCGACCACAATACGGTCATTCGGCCCGAGGAACTTGAACACGGTGGACACCTGGCCGATTTCCTCGGCCCCGGCCAGCATTGGCAGCACCAATGCTGCCACGCCGATTACCCGCTTCAACAGGCTCATACCAGCACCAGGTTGTCGCGGTGCACCAACTCCGGCTCTGCGCTGTAGCCCAGCAGACTTTCGATAGCATCGGATGGCTGGCCAATGATCTTCTGCGCCTCCAGGGCGCTGTAGTTGGCCAGGCCGCGCGCCACCTCATGGCCGTCCGGGCCGACGCACACCACCATCTCGCCACGACGGAAACTGCCCTGCACGGTCTTCACGCCAACCGGCAGCAGGCTCTTGTTGGCCTGGCGCAGCGCCTGCACGGCACCGGCATCCAGCACCAGGGTGCCACGGGTCTGCAGGTGGCCGGCCAGCCACTGCTTGCGCGCGGCAAGCATGCCGCGCTCGGGCGACAGCAAGGTACCCAGGCGTTCACCGGCCTTGAGACGATCCAGCACGCGCTCGATGCGGCCACCGATGATGATGGTGTGAGCACCGGAACGGGCCGCGAGGCGTGCGGCACGCAGCTTGGTCTGCATGCCGCCACGGCCCAGAGCGCCACCGGTACCGCCGGCCACGGCATCCAGTGCCGGGTCGTCGGCGCGGGCCTCGTAGATCAGCTGAGCTTCCGGATTGTTGCGTGGGTCGGCGTCGAACATGCCATCGCGGTCGGTGAGGATCACCAGCAGGTCAGCCTCGACCAGGTTGGCCACCAACGCCGCCAGGGTGTCGTTGTCACCGAAGCGGATCTCGTCAGTGACCACGGTATCGTTTTCGTTGATCACCGGCACCACGCCCAGGTCTACCAGTGTGCGCAGGGTGCTACGGGCGTTCAGGTAACGCTTGCGGTCGGACAGGTCGTCATGTGTAAGCAGGATCTGCGCGGTGTGCTTGCCGTGCTCGCCGAAGCTCGACTCCCAGGCCTGCACCAGACGCATCTGGCCGATCGAGGCAGCGGCCTGCAACTCGTTCATCGCACTCGGTCGCGAGGTCCAGCCCAGCTGGCTCATGCCGGCAGCCACGGCTCCGGAGGAGACCAGTACCAACTCCACGCCTGCCTCACGCAGCGCGACCATCTGCTCGACCCAAACGGCCATGGCACCGCGGTCGAGGCCCTTGCCATCGGCGGTCAGCAGAGCACTGCCAATCTTCACGACCCAGCGCTTGGCGCCCGTCACCTTGCTTCGCATCTTCTTCCAACCTATGTCGAATCTGTAGATACCGTGGATACAAAAACGCCGCTCCAAAGAGCGGCGTTTAGTGTACTGCAACCGGTCAGTCGCGCACGTAAATGATTTCCGGGCCGTCTTCGTCGTCCTCGAAATCATCGTCCCAATCGTCATCATCGCCGATGTCGTGCACGCTCTTGACGCCGGTACGGCGCAAGGTACGGGCGTCGTCCAGGGCCTGCAGCTGGGCACGGGCTTCGTCTTCGATGCGCTGGTCGAGGTCGGCCAGCTCTTCGGCATAGGCCGGGTCGTTGGCCAGGCGGTCGGCGCGGTCTTCGAGGTAGCGCATCAGGTCGTGGCTGAGCTTTTCGGTGCCCTGCTTGGAGATGGCCGAAATCACGTAGACCGGGCCCTCCCACTGCAGGCGCTCGACCACTTCCTTGACCCGCTCGTCACGCTCGTCGTCCATGACCATGTCGGCCTTGTTCAGCACCAGCCAGCGCTCACGCTCGGCCAGCGACGGGCTGAAGCGGGTCAGCTCGTTGATGATGACTTCGGCGGCATCGGCCGGGTTGCTTCCGTCCAGCGGCGCCATGTCGACCAGATGCAGCAGCACGCGGGTACGCGCCAGGTGCTTGAGGAAGCGGATACCCAGGCCGGCACCTTCGGAAGCGCCTTCGATCAGGCCGGGGATGTCGGCGATGACGAAGCTCTTCCAGCGGTCGACGCTGACCACGCCCAGGTTCGGCACCAAAGTGGTGAATGGGTAGTCGGCCACTTTCGGCTTGGCGGCCGAAACCGAGCGGATGAAGGTGCTCTTGCCAGCGTTCGGCAGGCCCAGCAGGCCGACGTCGGCCAGCACTTTCATTTCCATCTTCAGGTCACGCTGCTCACCCGGCTTGCCAGGGGTGGTCTGACGTGGCGCACGGTTGGTACTGGACTTGAAACGGGTGTTACCCAGGCCGTGCCAGCCGCCCTGGGCGACCATCAGCTTCTGGCCAGGGGTGACCAGGTCACCGATCACTTCCTGGGTGGAAGCGTCGATCACGGTGGTGCCAACCGGCACGCGCAGGAACAGGTCGTCGCCCTTCTTGCCGGTGCAGTCGGTGCTGCCACCGTTGGCGCCGCGCTGGGCCTCGTGGTGACGGGTATAGCGATAGTCGACCAGGGTGTTGAGGTTTTCGTCGGCAACCATGTACACCGAACCGCCGTCGCCCCCATCACCACCGTTGGGGCCACCGTTTTCGATGAACTTCTCGCGACGGAAGCTCATGCAACCGTTGCCACCGTCACCGGCCTTGACCCGAATGGATACTTCGTCAACAAACTTCATTCAAAACCGCCTCTCGCCTTCCGACGAGCTGAATACTGATAAACCTGAGGCTCTTGCAAAAATGAGCGCGGCGGCCCCGTACGACCGTAGAAACCCACGCCGGCAGCCCATACAAACAGCTTTGCAAGAGGCTCACCACAAACGAAAAAGCCCCGTCGCATGACGGGGCTTCTGGAGCGACGTCGCGATTAAGCTGCGACGATGCTCACGTAACGGCGGTTGAACTCGCCTTTTTTCTCGAACTTGATCACGCCTTCGATCTTGGCGAACAGGGTGTGATCCTTGCCCATGCCAACACCGTAACCAGCGTGGAATTCGGTGCCGCGCTGGCGGACGATGATGTTGCCTGGCTTGATAACCTGGCCACCATACATCTTCACGCCAAGGCGTTTCGATTCTGAGTCGCGACCGTTACGAGTACTACCACCAGCCTTCTTGTGAGCCATGGTTCAATTCTCCAAATAAATTCAGGGGATCTAGGGGATTAAGCCTGGATGCCGGTGATTTTGATCTCGGTGAACCACTGGCGGTGGCCCATGCGCTTCATGTGGTGCTTACGACGACGGAACTTGATGATGCGAACCTTGTCGTGGCGGCCTTGCGAAACGACTTCGGCCACTACTTTAGCGCCAGCAACAACTGGAGCACCGATGGTGACTTCTTCACCGTTGGCGACCAGCAGAACGCGATCGAAAGTCACGGATTCGCCAGTGGCGACTTCCAGTTTTTCGATCTTGAGGAATTCACCTTCAGCGACTTTGTACTGCTTGCCGCCGGTAACGATTACTGCGTAAGACATGGTATTTCTCCGATAATCCTGCTCACCCAGCGCTTTATATGATGAGTATTGGCTGGCATGGCTGCACAGGGCTGGAAAGGCCCGGCGCAATTGCGTAAGGCAGGTGCTGCCCAGGAAGTTAGGGTGCGCGATTGTACGCAACCCCGGTTTTGCTTGCAAGTACCGCCCCCGGGCAGCTGGCACCGCGCCTTGACACACCGGTACCCGCGACCTAGCATGCCGCGCAACCTCACTGGAGCAGCCGATGCAACCCCAATCCTTCTACCGCGCGGTGGCTGATGATTTCAGCGCCGTCGACGAGATCATCAAGAAGCAGCTGACCTCGCGCGTGCCGCTGGTATCGAAGATCGGCGACTATATCACGTCCGCCGGTGGCAAGCGCCTGCGTCCCCTGCTGGTGCTGCTATGTGGCAAGGCCCTGGGCCGCGAAGGCGACGACCTGCGCCTGCTGGCTGCCACCATCGAATTCCTGCACACCGCCACCCTGCTGCACGACGACGTGGTCGACATGTCCGGCATGCGCCGTGGCCGCTCAACCGCCAATGCCCTGTGGGGCAACGCGCCGAGCGTGCTGGTGGGCGACTTCCTCTATTCGCGCTCGTTCGAGATGATGGTCGAACTGGGTTCGATGCCGGTCATGCAGATTTTGTCCAAGGCCACCCGCGTGATTGCCGAGGGTGAAGTGCTGCAACTGTCGCGGGTGCGCGACGCCAGCACCACCGAGGAAATCTACATGGAGGTCATCCGCGGCAAGACCGCGATGCTGTTCGAAGCTTCGACCCACAGCGCCGCTGCGCTGGCCGAAGCCACCGACGAACAGCGCGAGGCCCTGCGCACCTTCGGTGACCACCTGGGCGTGGCGTTCCAGCTGGTCGACGACCTGCTGGACTACAAGGGCGACTCCCAGACCCTGGGCAAGAACGTCGGTGACGACCTGGCCGAAGGCAAGCCTACCCTGCCGCTGATCTACACCATGCGCGAAGGCACCGCCGAACAGGCTGCACTGGTGCGCCAGGCGATCCAGAAGGGTGGCCTGGAAGACCTGGAGCAGATTCGCGTGGCAGTCGAGGAATCGGGTGCGCTGAAGTACACGGCGGAGCTGGCGCGTGACTATGTGAAGCGTGCCATCCAGTGCCTGGAAGTGCTGCCGGCCAGCGAATACCGTGATGCGCTGGTCGAGCTGAGCGAGTTTGCTGTCGCGCGTACTCACTGATAGACCGAGTCGTATTCTTCGCGGGCTTGCCCGCTCCCACAGGGACCGCGCAAGCCTCGAAGGTAGCGCAGATCCTGTGGGAGCGGGCAAGCCCGCGAATGCTTTTGTCCGGACATAATCACTTCCGCAGAAATACCTTTTACAATGTGGGCTTTCAACCGCCTGTCTGTTTGAGGAACCGAAGTGAGCACTCTGCCACCCTGCCCAAAATGCAACTCCGAATACACCTATGAGGATGGCACTCAGCTGATCTGCCCTGAATGCGCCCACGAGTGGTCGGCCAGCGGCGACGCCGAAGCAGCCAGCGACGAGGTGGTGAAGAAGGACTCGGTCGGCAACATCCTGCAGGACGGCGACACCGTCACCGTGATCAAGGACCTCAAGGTCAAGGGCTCTTCCCTGGTGGTCAAGGTCGGCACCAAGGTCAAGAACATCCGCCTGTGCGACGGCGACCACGACATCGACTGCAAGATCGACGGCATCGGCGCCATGAAGCTGAAGTCCGAGTTCGTCCGCAAGGTCTGATTTTCCAAAAACCGCCAATTGGCGCTTGCCATCAAGATAATAAGAATTATTCTCATCGGAACTGCTATCCAAGGAGAATAGCCATGACTTATCTGATCGACGCCTGGCTGGACCGCCCTCACCCCTACCTGCGCATTCTTCATCGGGAAACCGGCGAAGTGTGCGCGGTGCTTGAAGAAGAAGCGCTCGACGAGCTGCGTGACCAGGGCGACCTGGACATGAGCGGGCTGAATTCGAGTGAGCCGGGGGTGCTCAAGGAACTGGTGCGGAATCTGTTTCTGTTCTGCTATGCGCGGGCGTTGCGCCCCGGGGGAACAGACTGGAACTGACGGACCTGGCGAGGGCTTCGCCCTCGATCGCGACACAAGGCCGCTCCTACAGGTGTATGCGTTCCCCTGTAGGAGCGGCCTTGTGTCGCGAATGGGCCGCAAAGCGGCCCCAGCGGTATTACAGAACGTCGAGCAGCTCGACGTCGAACACCAGCACGCTGTGCGGCGGGATGCTGCCAACGCCTTGGGCGCCGTAGGCCAGCTCGCTCGGCACGTACAGGCGCCATTTGCTGCCAGCGTTCATCAGCTGCAGGGCTTCGGTCCAGCCAGCGATCACACCACCCACCGGGAATTCAGCCGGCTGACCACGGTCGTAGGAGCTGTCGAACACAGTGCCGTCGATCAGGGTGCCGTGGTAGTGCGTGCGCACGCTGTCTTCGCGGGTCGGCTTGGCGCCTTCGCCAGCAGTCAACACTTCGAACTGCAGGCCCGAGGCCAGGGTGGTGATGCCGTCACGCTTGGCGTTCTCGGCCAGGAATGCCTTGCCAGCAGCAGCAGCGGCTTCAGCCTTGGCAGCCGCTTCGGCTTGCATCACGTCGCGGATGACCTTGAAGCTGGCCGACAGGTCGGCTTCGCTGACGCGGCTGTCGGCGCCGTTGAAGGCATCGGTCAGACCAGCCAGGATGGCTTCCAGGCTGACGCCTGGTGGCGGGTTGTCGCGCAGTTGGCCGCCCAACTGACGGCCGATGCCGTAGCTGACGCGAGTTTCGTCGGTGGACAGGTTGAGTTCGGACATTGTCGTGCTCCACTGCAGGGCGCAGTGAAGCCGCGCCCTTGATGAAAAGGGCGAGCAGCCTAGCACACTGGGGCGCTGCGAGCAGCTACCAGGCCGAGCGCTGGGAAATCGGCACCTTCAAGTCTTCTTCCGGGTGCGTGCCCATGCCGCACATTTCGTCCTGCACCGACCAATGCACCAGGTTCATCGAAACCATGGGGATGGTTTGCAGCAACTTGCGCGCATCCTCCACCGAATGCACGCGCAAGCGTTCACCACGGGTGTCTGACAGGGGGTGGGGGTGGCCTTTGATCCGGGCCTCGAGCAGGTAGTCACCGCCTTCGATGGCGATCAGGTTCAGTTCGTCGACATGGCCAGCCCTGGCTTCGGTATTGAGCTGATGCAGGTTCATGAGAGCACCTCGCGATGGGAACCACGCATGAGAGCTCATTTTTTGTACAGAAAGGGCGAATGCACAAGGCATGACTGACGCCGCTCGTCAGTTGGTCTGTGCCGGCCTCTTCGCGGGCTTGCCCGCTCCCACAGGGATTGCGAAGAGGCCTGAAAGGCTCAGTGCTTGGTCAGCTTGTCCAGGTAGCCCATGCAGAATGCCGAGACCACGAAGGTCATGTGGATGATCACATACCACATCAGGTAATCGGTGGAGATGTTCTGCGCGTCCATGAACACCCGCAGCAGGTGGATGGACGAAATGGCTACAATCGACGCAGCAACCTTCATCTTCAGCGACGAAGAGTCCATCTTGCCCAGCCAGTTGAGCTTTTCCTTGCTCTCGTCGATGTCCAGTTGGGAGACGAAGTTCTCGTAGCCGGAGATCATCACCATCACCAGCAGGCCACCCACCAGCGACATGTCGATCAGCGACAGGATCACCAGGATCAGATCGGCTTCGCTAAGGGCAAAGACGTTGGGCAGGACGTGGACCACTTCCTGGAAGAATTTCAGCGCCAGGGCCAGCAGGCCGAGGGACAGGCCAAAGTAGATAGGGGCGAGCAGCCAGCGCGAGGCATACATCGCGTTTTCGAGGATACGTTCCATGGAGTGTCGGGACTCATCAGGTGACTAAAAAAGCGACGGCGAGTATAGCCAGCCACCTGTTACAGCAAAAGCCCGGGGCTGCCATGCAGCCCATTCGCTTGTAGGAGCAGCCTTGTGCTGCGAATGGGCCGCGAAGCGGCCCCCTGCATCAATCAGGTCTCAGGATGAAACTGGTAATCCCCCAGATTCCGACACCGCTCACCATTGATCCGCCGCAACTGTGCCTGCAAATGCAAACACCAGATCTGCGGATCCTCGGCCACCTGATACCCATGCAAGGTCAGGCTGTCGACAATGGCATTGAGCACCGATTCGGCCACCAGCGGCCCATGGAACGGTCCTTGGGCCTTGATCGCGGACGGTTGCTCACCGGCCATGCCGGCGGCGAACAGCAGTGTCCACATGCCGTTGTCCCCGGCCAGCGGGCGGATGCTGCATTCGATGCGGGTCACCAGGCCCAGGCACTGGCGTGTGAGGCTGAGATTGCGCATGGCCGCGCCCCCTCCAATGAGCCTTGTTCAGCCTGAACCTCAGGCTGTTTCCATCCTGAACGCTGATACCGTCCTAAGTTCCAGCATAGAAGAACAGTCCAGAAAGATGGAAAACCGGCGCTGAACGGTAGCACATCGCCGCTAGCGCCGGATTCTTGACTCAGGCCGGCTTGGCCTGGGCAATCACCTCTTCCAGACGCTCCTTCTCCGCCTTCTCGATTTCTTCCTCGCCGATCATCTCGGCAATCTCACGCAGGCGCTCCACCACCCGGGCGTTGACGCTGCCTTCGGTGAACTGGCCCTTGTCATCCAGTATCCCGGCCTCCTCACCCACCAGCAGGCTCAACGCCTCGTCGGCCTGGCTGACCGCGTACACGTGGAACATGCCGTTTTCCACAGCCTGCAGCACGCGCTCGTCGAGCATCAGCGTGGCGACGTTGGCACGCGGGATGATCACCCCCTGCTCGCCGGTCAGGCCACGCGCCTCGCACAGGCGGAAAAAGCCCTCGATCTTCTCGTTGACCCCGCCCACCGCCTGTACTTCACCAAACTGGTTGATCGAACCGGTAATGGCGAAGCACTGCTTGAGCGGCGTGCGCGACAAGGCCGAGATCAGCGTGCAGGCTTCGCCCAGCGAGGCGCTGTCACCGTCCACATAGCCGTAGGATTGCTCCAGAGCGATGCTCGCCGAGATCGCCAGCGGGAACTCCTGGGCATAGCGGCTGCCCAGGTAGCCGGTGAGGATCATCACACCCTTGGAGTGGATCGGCTGGCCGAGGTTGACCTCTCGCTCGATGTCGACGATACCGCTGCCGCCAGGGTACACGGTAGCGGAGATACGCGCCGGCATGCCGAACGCCGAATCCCCCACTTCCAGCACGGTCAGGCCGTTGCACTTGCCGATGGCCGCGCCTTCAGTGTCGATCAGGATGATGCCGGCGAGCATGTCGTCCAGCACCCGCTGCGAAACACGCCCGGTGCGGGTGGCCTTGGCCCTGAGCGCGCGCTCGATGTGCCCGGCGTCGGTCATTTCGTCACTGGCCAGCTGGCGGATGAAATCGGCTTCGCTGACCAGCTGGAACAGGTCGCCGATACGCGCCGACAGGCGCGACTGGTTTTCTGCCAGACGAGCACTGTAGGTGGCCAGGCGCGCTACCGCGTCACTGGTCAGTGGCGCCATGCCCTCTTCGTTGGTACGGGTGCGCAACAGCTGGGCGAACTGCTCCAGGTTCTCGTCGACCATGGGCATGTCTTCGTCGAAATCCACCAGCACCCGGAACATCTCCTGGAAGTCCGGGTCGTGGTCCTGCAGCGCGTAGTACAGCTGGCGCGAACCGATGATGACCAGCTTGATGTTCAGCGGGATCATCTGCGGCGTCAGGCTGACGGTAGCAACCCGGCCCAGCTCGCCCAGTGGCGACTCCATCTTCAACTTGCGCGACTGCAGCGCACGCTTGAGCGCATCCCAGACGAACGGCTCGCCCAGCATCTTCTCGGCTTCCAGAATCAGGAAGCCGCCGTTGGCCCGATGCAGCGCGCCCGGACGCAACTGGCGGTACGAGGTGTACAGCGCCCCCTGGTCGGTGCTGTATTCGATACGGCCAAACAGGTTGTCGTAGGTCGGGTGCGGCTCGAACACCACCGGCGCACCGCCGTCGGCATGGTGGCCGACCACCAGGCTGGGGGCATACTGCTCTTCCAGCAGCTTGCGCGCGGCCGCGTCGGTTTTGCTGTCATCGACCAGTTGCTCGACCACGGTACGCAGCAGGTTCAGCTGTACCGACTGCAGGTAGGCGCAGACCGCAGCGTTCTCGGCGTATTTTTCCGACAGCGGCGCCAGCAATGGCTGCAGGGCCAGGGTGATGGTTTCTTCGTTGAGTTGGCGCAGCTGGTTGTTCGACTCGCGTTTCCACTGCGGCAGGCTGGCCAGCTCTTCGTTCAGGCGCTCCTCGAGCAGGGCGATATCCTCGTGAAACTGCTCACGCACCTCTTCCGGCAACTGGGCGAACTCGGCTTCATCCAGCGCCTTGCCGTCAGCCATCGGGGTGAAAGCGACGTTGCTGGCGTCGCGGTACAGGGCCACGTCCTTTTCCAGCGAGGCGCGCTCGATCACATCCAGGGCGCGGTCGTAACGCTGGTTGAAGGCGCGGTCGATGGCGCCCTTCTTCTGTTGGTAGGACGGGTGCTCGAACACCGCCGGGAAGGTCGACAACAGGTTGTCGATCAGCCCGTTCATGTCGGCGATGAAGGCCCCGGCGCTGCCGGACGGCAATTCCAGTGCGCGAGGTTCGCGAGTGTCATCGAAGTGATTGACGTAGACCCAGTCGGCCGGGGTCTGCTGGCGCTTACCCTCGGCCTTGAGGTAGCGCTTGACGAACGAGAAACGGCCGGTGCCGGGCTCGCCCATCACGTACACGTTGTAACCGGGGCGCGGCATGGCCACGCCGAACTGCAGGGCCTCGACAGCGCGCTCCTGGCCCAGGACTCCGCGAAACGGCTCCAGATCGTCGGTATGGGTAAAGGCAAACTGCTCGGGGGAGAAACGCCGGGTCAGGGCTTCAGGCGCGAGACGCAGGCGCGCAGCGACAGGATCGGGCATTGGGTTTCCTTACTTCGGCGGGGCAGATACGCAGCATTCTGGCGCTGCCCGCGCGCGCGTTGCAAGGCTCCACGGGACTTTATGTCGCAGCCTGGGCGGGTCATGTAACAGCAAATTTTTCGCAATCAGCAACGCAACCATTAGATCGTGCCTAAACTCCAAGCTGCGCGGGTGGGTGAAATGCTTCCCCGACCTGGCAACCGAGTTGCCAGAAACCCTGACCCTTGGTTAAGACAAATAGAGAACAAATGCTATGAAACGGATTCTTCTGGGTACTCTGTTCACCGTGGTCTCAGTCAGTGCCATGGCCGAAGCGCCAGGCGGCCCGAACTGCGGCTGGGGCAACATGCTGTTCGAAGGCCAGCGCGGCACTCCGGCACACTTCCTGGCTTCCACCACCAATGGCACCTCCGGTAACGCCACCTTCGGCATGACCTCCGGCACCAACGGCTGCTCGACCAAGGCTTCGCTGACCTACGGTGGCAAGTCCTGGTTCGCCATGAACGGCATGATGAACGAGCTGTCCGAAGACATGGCCATGGGCCAGGGCGAAGCACTGACCACCTATGCCGTGGTCCTCGGCGTAGCCCCGGAAGACCGTGGCTACTTCGCATCGGTCACCCACCAGCACTTCAATCAGATCTTCAGCAGCGCCGACGTCACTGCCGAAACCGTCCACAGCAACACCCTGGCCGTCCTGAAGAACGACCCACGCCTGGCCAAGTACGCTACCGAGGCCTAAGCCCAGCTGCTCCCGCCCCGACCTGGGGCGGGTTTCGCCTTTTTTCGGCATCGTTGAGAAGTAGTTGCCCGACATGCTCAAACGCTTCGTTTCCCTGGCGCTGTGTGCCTGCGCCCCTGTTCATGCCGCGCCCGTGCTGGACCAAGGCCGTGTCCAGCAACTGGCCAACACCCCTTACTGGATTGCCCTGGGCCATTACGAAACCGCCAAGCTCGGTGGCTGGCGCAGCTATGTGGACGATGATGCGTTCTTCCTCGCAGAAGACGGCGCGCACCACCCCGACCACGAACTGCAAGCCACGGTCGAAGCGCTATACGCCCCGGCCAACCTCGGCGACAGGCACGCCCAGTGCGTGTTCCCGGCGCGCACCCGCTGGCTGCGCGAACAGCTCGACCTGCAAGATTTACCGCAACCGGACTGCCAGGAATTCACCACCTGGTACCAATCGATCGACCCGCACAGCGCGGCGCTGATCTTCCCGGCGGCCTACCTGAACAGCCCGTCATCGATGTTCGGCCACACCTTGCTGCGCATCGACCAGTCCAACACCCGCAGCGACGACACCACGCTGCTGAGCTACGCGATCAACTTTGGTGCCTATATCGAAGGCAACGACAACAGCATCCTGTACGCCTGGAAGGGCCTGATGGGTGGCTATCCGGGCCTGTTCGCGCTGATGCCCTACCAGGAAAAACTGTCCGAATACCGCAGCCTGGAAAACCGCGACCTGTGGGAGTACCAGCTGGACCTGACCCCGGAAGAAACCGGGCGCATGGTCGAGCATGTGTGGGAGCTGAAGCAGATCCAGTTCGACTACTTCTTCTTCGATGAAAACTGCTCGTACCGCCTGCTGGAGCTGCTGCAGGTGGCCCGCCCGAGCCTGAACCTGACCTCGCAGTTCCCGCTCACCGCCATCCCGACCGACACGGTGAAGGCCGTGAAGCAGTCCGGCATGGTTGCCAGCGAGACGTACCGCCCCTCTCGCGAACGTGAACTGCTGGCCCGGGCCGAGCCGCTCGATCACGGCGAAAAGCGCCAGGTGCTGGCTGTAAGCGCCGACACCGCACAACTGCAGAGCCCAGAATTCAAGGCCCTCCCCCGCGAGCGCCAGGCGCTGGTGCAGGATGCCGCGTACCGCCTGGAGCGTTACCGCGCCAATGGCCAGGCGCGCGACCCAGGGCAGGCAAAACGCAGCTTCGAACTGCTGCGGGCGATCAACAGCAACCCACCACCGCCCCTGCAGATCGAGCGCCCAGGCCTGCCCGAAGACGGTCACGACTCACGCACCTGGCAGCTGGGCGTGGGCACCCGCGAAGACCGAGCCTACGCAGAGTACGGCCTGCGCATGGCCTATCACGACCTGAATGACAACGCCTATGGCTTCCCGCTGGGGGCGCAGATCGAGATCCTGCAACTGAAGCTGCGCCAGTACGAAGGCAACGACTGGCAGGTGCAGCGCCTGGACCTGGCCACCATCCGCTCGCTGACGCCGCGCAACGAGCTGCTCAAGCCCTGGTCGTGGCAGGTGGCCGGCGGGCTGGAGCGGGTGCCAGGCAAGCATGACGACGAGGTGCTGGTGAGCCATGTGAACGGCGGAGCCGGCGGCACTTGGCAACTGGCCGACGGGTTGCTGGGCTTTGCCCTGGGCACGGTTCGGGTCGAGCACCACAATGATTTTGCCCAGTTCATCGCCCCGGCGGCGGGCTTCAATGGCGGGCTGCTGTGGCGCAACGGGCTGGGCAACATGACGCTGGAGGCCAAAGGCGATTATTTCACCAATGGCGAGGTGCGGCGCAGTGTGAGCCTGAACCAGCAGTGGGAGATCAGCCAGAACCTGGGGATACGGTTGAGTGCTTCGCGGGAGTTCAGCCACCTGGCTACAGCGCAGAACGAGGTGATGCTGGAGTTGAAGTGGTATCACTACTGAAGCGGACTTTGTGGGAGCGGCCTTGCGTCGCGAAAGGGGTGCGAAGCGCCCCCGGATTGTTGCACTCATGCAGAATTGCCGGGGCCGCTTTGCAGCCCTTTCGCGACGCAAGGCCGCTCCCACAAATGACCGCATCAAGGCTGACCTGTGTGAACCAACCGACTCTTTGACACTGTTTTGACGGCTCCCCGACAAATCGCCACCTAGACTTTCCAGTATCAACCGGAGGGCGTTGTGGTTATGTCGCGGTACTGGTTTGGGGTGTGCATGGCGTTGTTGCTGTCAGGTTGCGAAACCACCCACGAGCAGATGGTCAACCAGGGGTATCCCCCCGCCTATGCCGATGGTTTCCAGGACGGCTGCAGCAGCGGCCGCCAGGCGGCTGGGCTGATGGTTGGCGGCTTTCGCAAGAACGTGCCGCGCTACCTGCACGAGCGCCAGTACGAAAACGGCTGGGACGACGGCTTTCGCCAGTGCCACGCCATGCAGAACAGCGAAGAACAGCGCCAGTACCACGAGCGCTTCTGGGACCAGCGCGAGCGCGACTGGGAGCAGGAAAAGGACCGCGACGCCGCCCGCGCCTATCGCCACAACTGAGTCGCAAACGGACATCCCTTGAAACCGGCGACCTGCGATGATGGTCTCCTGCACAAGGAGGCCACGCATGAGCCGAGCATTCGTCAACGAAGACCAGGCCGCCGCCCAGGCTGACCAGCCGGTTGAGCGACGGGTCAGCGAACAACCCAATTATGTCACCGCCAGTGGCCTGCGCCAGCTGCAGGAGCGCGTGGCCGAGCTGAATACCCTGCGCAGCGAACTGCAGGCACTGGGCGAGCGTGGCGACAAGCAGCGGCTGGCGGATACCGAACGGGACCTGCGCTACTTCAATGCGCGGGTGCAGAGCGCCCAGGTGGTGCCGGCAGCGACGTCGCGGAGCAAGGTGCAGATTGGCAGCCGGGTGCGGTTTGTCGATGCGCAGGAGCAGGAACATGTGGTGCGGCTGGTGGGTGAGGATGAAGCCGATGCCGGGCGCGGGCTGATCAACTGGGGGTCGCCGTTAGGGCGGGCCTTGCTCGGGGCGGAGCCTGGGGATGAAGTGCTGTGGCGTAGACCGGCGGGGGATCAGGTGATCGAAGTGATTGAGGTTATGGGTGAAGATTGAGGGCCCTGGGGCTGCTTTGCAGCCCATCGCGACGCAAGGCCGCTCCCACAGGAATACGCAATTCCCTGTGGGAGCGGCCTTGTGTCGCGAAAGGGCCGCAAAGCGGCCCCAGCGATCTCGAATCAGACCACGCCCTGCGCCAGCATCGCATCGGCCACTTTCACGAAGCCCGCAATGTTCGCACCTTTGACGTAGTTGATGCTGCCATCCGCCTCTTCACCGTAGTGCACGCAAGCATGGTGAATCGACTGCATGATGTTGTGCAGCTTGCTGTCCACCTCACCGGCAGTCCACAGCAGGCGCATGGCGTTCTGCGACATCTCCAGCCCCGACACGGCTACGCCGCCAGCGTTGGAGGCCTTACCCGGGGCGTACAGGATGCCGGCTTCCAGGAAGATGTCCACCGCCTCCAGGGTGGTCGGCATGTTGGCGCCTTCGGCCACGCAGATGCAGCCATTACGCAGCAAAGTGCGGGCATCTTCGGCGTCCAGTTCGTTCTGCGTGGCACATGGCAGGGCGATGTCGCACGGCAGGCTCCATGGGGTCTGGCCCTTGCGGAACTCCAGGCCGAACTGCGCGGCCAGCTCGCTGATGCGGCCACGCTTGACGTTCTTCAACTCCATGACCGCATCCCACTGGGCATCGGTCAGGCCAGCTTCAGCGTACAGGGTGCCTTCAGAGTCGGACAACGAAATAACCTTGCCGCCCAGGTCCATGACTTTGCGCGCGGCATACTGGGCCACGTTACCCGAACCGGAAATCGCCACGCGGCAGCCATCGATACGCTTGTCCTGGCGCTTGAGCATTTCTTCGGCGAAGTACACGCAGCCGTAGCCGGTGGCTTCCGGGCGGATCAGGCTGCCGCCGTAGGTCATGCCCTTGCCGGTCAGCACCGAAGTGAACTGGTTGGCCAGGCGCTTGTACTGGCCGAACATGAAGCCGATTTCGCGGGCACCCACGCCGATGTCGCCTGCAGGGACGTCCAGGTCAGCGCCAATGTGGCGGTACAACTCGCTCATGAACGCCTGGCAGAAGCGCATGACTTCGGCGTCGCTCTTGCCTTTGGGGTCGAAGTCCGAGCCACCTTTACCGCCGCCCATGGGCAGCGAGGTGAGGGAGTTCTTGAAAACCTGCTCGAAGGCCAGGAACTTGAGTACCCCCAGGTTGACCGACGGGTGGAAGCGCAGTCCGCCCTTGTACGGACCGATGGCGCTGCTCATCTGGATGCGGTAGCCGCGGTTGACCTGCACCTTGCCCTGGTCATCAACCCAGGACACGCGGAACAGTACGGCGCGCTCGGGCTCGACCATGCGCTCCAGAATGCCGGCCTGCAGGTAATGCGGGTTGGCCTCGAGGAACGGCCACAGGCTGCGCAGCACTTCTTCCACCGCCTGGTGGAACTCAGGTTGGCCCGGGTCACGTTGCTGCAGGCGCGCGAGGAAACTGTCGACAGATTCGATCATGGTAGACATCTCACCAAGAGGATTGGACTTATTGGTTTTTTTCAGGAATGTACCAAGAAGCAAACGCACTGGAACAGGGCGAAATGTCGTTTTTTTGAAATTATTTGGTGCGTTTTCTATAACTGTATACAAATTCGCAATCAGTGTTGGCTTCTTCGCGGGTAAACCCGCTCCCACAGGAATGTCCATAGCTCTCGGGGTTTGCGCAGCTCCTCTGTGGGAGCGGGTTTACCCGCGAAGAAGCCAACGCCGCTTTCCAGCAGGCACAAAAATGGGGCCGCATAGGGCCCCATTCTTGTGCTTCGGAAAACCGGCTTACTGGGCCAGCTTCTTGTGCCGTACACGGTGCGGCTGGGCAGCAGCATCGCCCAGGCGCTTCTTGCGGTCGGCTTCGTACTCGGTGTAGTTACCCTCGAAGAACACCACGTTCGAGTCGTCTTCGTACGCCAGGATGTGGGTAGCCACACGGTCCAGGAACCAACGGTCGTGGGAGATCACGATTGCCGCGCCCGGGAAGTCCAGCAGAGCTTCCTCCAGCGAACGCAGGGTTTCGACGTCGAGGTCGTTGGACGGTTCGTCGAGCAGCAGGACGTTACCGCCCTCCTTCAGGGTCAGGGCCAGGTGCAGGCGGCCACGCTCACCACCGGACAGGTCCTTGACGAACTTCTGCTGGTCGCCACCCTTGAAGTTGAAGCGGCCTACGTAGGTACGCGACGGGATTTCGTAGTTGCCGATGCGGATAACATCGGAACCGTCGGAAACCTGCTGGAACACCGTCTTGCCGCCATCCAGGTCCTCGCGGCTCTGGTCGACGCAGGCCAGCTGCACGGTTTCACCGATCTCGATGCTGCCCGAGTCCGGCTGTTCCTTGCCCATCAGCATGCGGAACAGGGTCGACTTACCGGCGCCGTTACCACCGATCACGCCGACAATGGCGCCTTTAGGCATGGAGAACGACAGGTTGTCGATCAGCACGCGGTCGCCGTAGCCCTTGGTGACGTTCTTGAACTCGATGACCTTGTCGCCCAGGCGCGGACCGGCCGGGATGTAGATCTCGTTGGTTTCGCTGCGCTTCTGGAATTCCTGCGACTGCATTTCCTCAAAGCGCTGCAGACGGGCCTTGGACTTGGACTGGCGGGCCTTGGCGCCTTTGCGCACCCACTCCAGTTCCTCTTTCATGGCCTTCTCGTGGGCGCTCTGCTGCTTGGATTCCTGCGCCAGACGCTCGGACTTGGCTTCCAGCCAGCCCGAGTAGTTGCCTTCGTACGGGATGCCGGCGCCACGGTCCAGTTCCAGGATCCAGCCGGCGACGTTGTCGAGGAAGTAACGGTCGTGGGTAATCGCTACCACGGTGCCCGGGAAGTCGTGCAGGAAGCGCTCCAGCCAGGCCACCGAGTCGGCATCCAGGTGGTTGGTCGGTTCGTCCAGCAGCAGCATGTCGGGTGCCGACAGCAGCAGGCGGCACAGGGCCACGCGGCGCTTCTCACCACCGGACAGGTGCTCGATGCGCGCGTCCCAGGCCGGCAGGCGCAGGGCGTCGGCGGCAACGTCCAGCTGGCGCTCCAGGTTGTGGCCGTCGGCAGCCTGCAGGATGGCTTCCAGTTTGGCCTGCTCGGCGGCCAGCTTGTCGAAGTCGGCATCCGGTTCGGCGTAGGCCGCGTAGACCTCGTCCAGGCGCGCCTGGGCGTCCTTGATCACGCTGACCGCTTCCTCGACCACTTCGCGCACCGACTTGTTCGGGTCCAGTTGCGGTTCCTGTGGCAGGTAGCCAACGTTGATGTCGGGCATCGGACGGGCTTCGCCGTCGAATTCCTTGTCGACGCCCGCCATGATCCGCAGCAGGGTCGACTTACCGGCGCCGTTCAGGCCGAGCACGCCAATCTTGGCGCCCGGGAAGAACGACAGGGAAATGTTCTTGAGAATTTCCCGCTTCGGCGGCACGACCTTGCTCAGCCGATGCATGGTGTAGACGTATTGAGCCAAAACCAAGCCCTCTAATCAGATAGGTAAAGACATCGACGATCGCCCCGGCACGCTGGCCAGGGGGATGTATTTACGGGGTGTCATTGAACAAAGTCGACCATTCTACGCCAACGCGCGGCGTTGCATAGGAGGGGCGGATGGTGGGGATGGGATCGGGGGGAATCTATTGCCTGGACCGGCCTCTTCGCGGCTGAAGCCGCTCCCACAGGTACTGCACAGTTCTCGAAGGCTGTGAGAATGCCTGTGGGAGCGGCTTTAGCCGCGAAAGTGCCGGCACAGCAGCCGAAGATGGCTCAGACGTGACGCTGCTTGGCCTTGCCCCGCGGCAAGCGGCAACGGTCGCCCTGCTCGGCCAGGCGCGCGGCCCAGGCCGCTTTCACACTGAAACCGCCAACGCGGGCAGGCTGCTGCTCGGCAGCTTTGGCCGGTTTGGCGGCCGCAGGCGCTCTGCTGACGACCTTGGCAGCCGGCTTGACCTCGGCCACGGTAACTGCCGGCTCTGCTGCCGCCTTGGCGGTCTTGCGCAGTTCAGCCAGCGATGGGCTCTTGCTCTTGGCGACAGCTGCCGCCTCTGGTTTGCTCAGCGAACGCTGGCAAGACTTGCAGGATACATCCTCGGTCACGGCAGTGCTGACAAGGGTCTGACTGCTGCGCCCGCAGGCGGAATCGAGGCCATTGGTGGAAAAGTGAGTAACCAAAACCGAACATCTCCGATGCGTTGTCATTTGAAGCAGGCGCTATTCTCGCACAGGTTGCAGGGGCTTGCCGAACCACCGGGCAGGCACCACCGGTCACACTGACTGGCACTTTGCCATAATCCTAGGCATGCTAGCCCGTTTCGGGTGTCCGGCCTTATAGTGCGCCACCGCGGTCCGGCAACCAGACACCGGTACACACCGTGCATGATTCATCCCTGCCATCGCCAGCCCAATCGCAGGATCAACGCTTGACCAATCTTACTCATCCGTCGTCATTGCGTTCCGCGCCACAGGCGCCCGTCGCCTCGCTGCGCGGGTCGGTCAAGGGTGCGCTGGCGCTGCTTGCCCTGATCCTGCTGGGCTTGCTGCTGTGGCAACTGTTCGCCCAGTTCAACCATACCCAGGCAGACCTGCGCAAACAGAGCCTGGACGCCACCGCCGAACTGGCAGACCACCTGAGCCTGAACATGGCGTTCAAGGCCCAGCAGGCCGTGAATGTGATGCAACCCTACGTCAAGGCACCGACGCCCATGGCCTTGCCCAGCCTGCTGGGCACCCTGCGCGAGCGCCTGCCGACCCTGCAGAGCATGGCCTGGCTGGACACAACCGGGCAGGTGCAGGCCGACAGCCTGGCCGGCAGCCCCGACCGCCAGTTGCTTGACGAGCTACTGAGGTTGAACCAGGGTCGCCCGTACTTCTTCACCAATTCGGCCGACAAGCGCACCCTCTACCTGTTGCTACGTCAGGCCACCGAACAGGACAGCGGCTACTGGCTACTGCGCCTGTCGCAGGACTACTACCGCATTCTCACCTCCCACCTGAGCGCTGCCGGCCACCCGCTGTGGCTGCTGGAAAACAGCCGCAACGGCGAGATACTGCAAAGCCATGCGCCGACCAATACCAGCAACGAACCCCTGCAAAGCGTGATGCTGGCCTTCATCGACAACAGTACCTGGCAGCTGCGCGGCCTGTTCGACGCCAAACAGGCCCAACAGAAACTGCTACCGGCGCTGCTCGGCAAATGCTTGCTGGTGCTGTTCTGCGCCCTGCTTCCGGTGCTGGCCCTGATCAACATGCGCCGCCGCCAACGGGCGCTGCAGGAAGACCGCCGGCGCTACCAGGAAATCTTCGAAGGTACAGGCGTGGCCTTGTGCGTGCTCGACCTCTCCAGCCTGCCCGGCCAACTCGACCGCTATCACCTGCGCAACCGTGCCGCGCTCAAGCACAGCCTGGCCCTGGACCCGAACCTGCGCCGCTCGCTGCTGCTGGAGCTGAAGATCACCGAGATCAACCAGGTGGCCCGCCAGTTGTTGAACATCAACTGCCACGAAGGTGCCTGGCGACGCCTGATCGACGGCACTGGCGATGGCCGCGACAGCGTCGGCATGCAACTGATCGACGCGCTGATCGAGCAACGCCCGCTGCTGGAGCTGGAAGTACGCCTGCCAGCGCCGCTGGGTGGCGAGTTGCACCTGTGGCTGATGGCCCGCCTGCCGCAGCAGCGCCGTGATTATCAGGCGGTCATCCTCAGCATCAGCGACATTACCAGCCGCAAGCAGGTGGAGCTGTCGCTGCTGGAACGCGAAAGCTTCTGGTCGGATGTGGTACGCACCGTACCCGACCAGCTGTACGTGCAGGACGTGCTCAACCAGCGGATGATCTTCAGCAACCGCCACCTCGGCCAGACCCTGGGCTACGACCGTACCGAGCTGGCGCAGATGGGCGACCGCTTCTGGGAACTGCTGCTGCACCCCGAGGACGCGGCGCACTACCAGGCATTGCGCCAGCAGCAGCGCGACAGCGGCCATGACCAGCCGCTGCACTGCCAACTGCGCTTCCGCCACCGTGATGGCGGCTGGCGCTGCTACGACATCCGCGAACAGGTACTGACCCGTGACGCCGATGGCCTGGTGACGCGCATCATCGGCGTGGGCAAGGACGTGACGGTGCAGATCGAGGCCAGCCAGTCGCTGCGCGACAGCGAACAGCGCTACCGCATGCTCGCCGAAAGCATCAGCGACGTGATTTTCTCCACCGACAGCCTGCTCAAGCTCAACTACGTCAGCCCCTCGGTGCAGGGCGTGCTGGGCTACCAGGCCGACTGGATCTTCACCAACGGCTGGCAGTCGATCATCGCCAACCCGTCCCAGCTCACCGGCATCTACAGCCTGATGGAGCGCGTCAGCAAGGCCATGGGCGACCCGGCCCAACTGGCTCAGCTGCGCACCCAGCTGCCGACGCAGTTATTCCTGTTCGACTGCCTGCGCGCCGATGGTCGCAAGATCCCCATCGAACTGCGCCTGGTGCTGGTGTGGGACGACGAAGAACGCTTTGAAGGCGTGCTCGGGGTGGGCCGCGACATCAGCCAGCAACGCCGCGCCGAGAAAGACCTGCGCATGGCTGCGACGGTATTCGAGCACTCCACCTCGGCGATCCTCATCACCGACCCGGCCGGCTATATCGTCCAGGCCAACGAAGCGTTCAGCCGCGTCAGTGGTTACGCCGTCAGCGAGGTGCTCGACCAGTTGCCGGGCCTGCTCACCGTCGACGATCAGCAGGAAGGCCACCTGCGCTACGTGGTCAAGCAGCTGCACCAGCGCGGCAGCTGGGAGGGCGAGGTATGGCTCAAGCGCCGCGACGGCGACCACTACCCGGCCTGGGTCGGCATCACCGCGGTGCTGGACGATGAAGGCGACCTGGCCAGCTACGTGTGCTTCTTCACCGACATCAGCGAGCGCAAGGCCAGCGAACAGCGTATCCACCGCCTGGCCTACTACGATGCCCTCACCCACCTGCCCAACCGCACGTTGTTCCAGGACCGGCTGTACAACGCCCTGCAGCAGGCCGAGCGGCAAAAGGCCTGGGTGGTGCTGATGTTCCTCGACCTGGACCGTTTCAAGCCGATCAACGACTCCCTCGGCCACGCCGCCGGCGACCGCATGCTCAAGGACATGGCCCAGCGCCTGCTGGCCTGTGTGGATAACGACGACACCGTGGCGCGCATGGGCGGCGACGAGTTCACCCTGCTGCTGCAACCGCGCGCTACCCGCGAGATGGCACTCAACCGCGCCATCCACGTGGCCGAGAACATCCTCGGCAGCCTGGTGCGGCCGTTCGTGCTGGAAAACCGCGAGTTCTTCGTTACCGCCAGTATCGGCATCGCCCTCAGCCCGCAGGATGGCAGCGAGCTGAGCCAGTTGATGAAAAACGCCGACACCGCCATGTACCACGCCAAGGAGCGCGGCAAGAACAACTTCCAGTTCTACCAGGCGGAGATGAACGCCAGTGCCCTGGAACGCCTGGAGCTGGAGAGCGACCTGCGCCATGCCATGGAGCAGAACGAGTTCATTCTCTACTACCAACCGCAGTTCAGCGGCGACGGCAAGCGCCTTACCGGCGCCGAAGCCCTGCTGCGCTGGCGCCACCCGACCCGCGGCCTGGTGCCGCCGGGCGATTTCATACCGGTGATCGAGGAACTTGGCCTGGTGGTGGACGTGGGAGACTGGGTACTGCGCGAGGCCAGCCGCCAGCTCAAGGCCTGGCACAAGGCCAAGGTGCGCGTGCCGAAGGTGTCGGTGAACATCTCGGCGCGGCAGTTCTCCGACGGCCAACTGGGTACACGCATCGCCAACATCCTGGAGGAAAGCGGCCTGCCGCCAGCGTGCCTGGAGCTGGAGCTGACCGAAAGCATCCTGATGCGCGAGGTGAACGAAGCGCTGCAGATTCTCGTCAGCCTGAAAAACCTTGGCCTGAGCATCGCGGTGGATGACTTCGGTACCGGCTACTCATCGCTGAACTACCTCAAGCAGTTCCCCATCGACGTGCTGAAGATCGACCGCACCTTCGTCGACGGCCTGCCCGAAGGCGAGCAGGATGCGCAGATTGCCCGGGCGATCATTGCCATGGCCCACAGCCTCAACCTGGCGGTGATCGCCGAAGGGGTGGAAACCCACGAGCAACTGGAATTCCTGCGCGAGCATGGTTGCGACGAGGTGCAGGGCTACCTGTTCGGGCGGCCGATGCCGGCGAATCAGTTCGAGGCGCAGTTCGCCAACGAGACGCTGTTCATGTTCCATTGACCCCGACGCCTGCGCGGACTCTTGTAGGAGCGGCCTTGCGTCGCGAAAGGACCGCAACGCGGTCCCGACGATTTCGGCGGCAACGCTGCAATCGTGGGGCCGCTGCGCGCCCCTTTCGCGACACAAGGCCGCTCCTACAGGGACCGCGCCCGGCCTGACACGCGCGCCTGTAAAAACGGACCTGCGAGTCAACTCCGATCCCCGCCCAGCCCAGACACGGCGCGGGATGCAATATGAAGCCCATTGGTCCGCGACTTGATGCCACTTCATATGCCAGTCGCGAATCAATCGGTTAGAATGCCCCCCCAATTCACCCCGATCCTTGAGGACCGCCATGTTCAGCCGTGATTTGACCATTGCCAAGTACGACGCCGAGCTGTTCGAAGCCATGCAGCAAGAAGCTCTGCGCCAGGAAGAGCATATCGAGCTGATCGCTTCGGAAAACTACACCAGCCCGGCAGTCATGGAAGCCCAGGGCTCGGTCCTGACCAACAAGTACGCCGAAGGCTACCCGGGCAAGCGCTACTACGGTGGTTGCGAGTACGTCGACGTCGTCGAGCAACTGGCCATCGACCGTGCCAAGGAGCTGTTCGGCGCTGACTACGCCAACGTCCAGCCGCACGCCGGCTCCCAAGCCAACGCTGCCGTCTACCTGGCCCTGCTGTCGGCCGGTGACACCATCCTGGGCATGAGCCTGGCCCACGGTGGCCACCTGACCCACGGTGCTTCCGTCAGCTCTTCGGGCAAGCTGTACAACGCCATCCAGTACGGCATCGACAGCAACGGCCTGATCGACTACGACGAAGTCGAGCGCCTGGCTGTCGAGCACAAGCCGAAGATGATCGTTGCCGGCTTCTCGGCCTACTCGCAGGTTCTGGACTTCGCCCGCTTCCGCGCCATCGCCGACAAGGTCGGTGCCTACCTGTTCGTCGACATGGCCCACGTTGCCGGCCTGGTTGCCGCTGGCGTGTACCCGAACCCTGTTCCGTTCGCCGATGTGGTCACCACCACCACCCACAAGACCCTGCGCGGCCCGCGTGGCGGCCTGATCCTCGCTCGCAAGAACGAAGAGATCGAGAAGAAGCTGAACTCCGCCGTCTTCCCGGGCGCCCAGGGTGGCCCGCTGGAGCACGTCATCGCCGCCAAGGCCATCTGCTTCAAGGAAGCCCTGCAGCCTGAGTTCAAGGCTTACCAGCAGCAAGTGGTGAAGAACACCCAGGCCATGGCCAGCGTGTTCATCGAGCGTGGTTTCGATGTGGTTTCCGGTGGCACCCAGAACCACCTGTTCCTGCTGTCGCTGATCAAGCAGGAAATCTCCGGCAAAGACGCTGACGCCGCCCTGGGCAAAGCCTTCATCACCGTCAACAAGAACTCGGTACCGAACGACCCACGTTCTCCGTTCGTCACCTCGGGCCTGCGTTTCGGTACCCCAGCCGTTACCACCCGTGGTTTCAAGGAAGCCGAGTGCCGCGAGCTGGCTGGCTGGATCTGCGACATCCTGGCTGACCTGAACAACGAAGCGGTGATCGACGCCGTACGTGAGAAGGTCAAGGCCATCTGCAAGAAGCTGCCGGTTTACGGCAACTGATTGGCGATTGCCTGACAGGAAAAAGCCCGGCCTCGTGCCGGGCTTTTTCGTTTGACGCAGGCTGCAAGACTTGAAGTCGATACGGTCAATGTGGGAGCGGCCTTGTGTCGCAAAAGGGGCGCGCAGCGGCCCCACGATTGCAACTTCGCCATCGAGATTGCCGGGACCGCTTTGCGGTCCTTTCGCGACACAAGGCCGCTCCCACAAAAACCGCGACACCGTGCTGCTATCTCGTATTACCCTGTGCCCCCTCCACAGCACCGAGCACAGGCCGGACCTTGACCAGAGAGCAACTCGAAACCCACCAGATCCCGATCTACTTCGCCGCCGTGCTGGCCGCCGTCGCCTTCGGAGTGCTGACCAGCGACACTGCGCGCCACCTGGAAGCCCTGGTCACCCCCGCCATCGCCGTGCTGATGTACGCAATGTTCCTGCAAATCCCTTTCCTTGACCTGCGCCAGGGCCTGGGCAACCGCCGCTTCATCGCCGCTCTGCTGCTGGCCAACTTCATCCTCGTGCCGCTGCTGGTCTGGCCTATCACCCGCAGCCTGATCGAACACCCGGCGATTCTCATCGGCGCGCTGCTGGTGCTGCTTACACCCTGTATCGATTACGTAGTGGTGTTCACCCACATCGGCAAAGGCGACTCCCGCCTGACCCTGGCCGCCACCCCCGTGCTGCTGTTGGTGCAACTGGCACTGCTGCCGCTCTACCTGGCCCTGATGCTGGGTGACAGCAGCAATGTGGCCATCTCCATCACCCCATTCGTGGAAGCCTTCGTGCTGTTGATCGTGCTGCCGATGGTCCTCGCCGTGCTCTCCAGCGCCGGCGCCCGTCGCTCGCGCACAGTCTCGGCCTGGAACGACGCTTGGGCGTGGATGCCGGTACCGGCCATGGCCTTGGTGCTGGTGGTAGTGATCGCCTCGCAGATTGCCGTGGTGCTGCGTGATTTCGACCGCTTGCTGCCGGTGATTCCGGTGTACATCGGCTTCATGCTGCTGGCGCCCGCGCTGGGCTTTTTATCGGCGAGGCTGCTGCGCTTGCCGGCCACCGAAGCACGCTCGGTAACCTTCAGCGCCGCCACGCGCAACTCACTGGTAGTGCTGCCGCTGGCGCTGGCGTTGCCGCAAGACATGCGCGGATTGGCGGCGGCAGCCGTGATTACACAGACATTGGTGGAGCTGGTAAGTGAACTGGTCTATATAAGAGCGGTGCCCCGAGTCGTGCGCTGACCCGGGGCATCGGTCACTCACGGTCAGGAGCGCTCAGGGCACACGGCAAACACCTGCACCTCGACCAGGTAACCCTCTCCCAAGTCTGCGCCTACGCAGGCCCGTACTGGTTTCGGACAACCCTGCAACCAGGCGTCGTACACCTCATTGACCAGGTCGAAGTGGCTGTAGTCGGCAATCCATAACTGAACCCGGGTCAAATGTTCCTTGCCGACGTTGGCCTCAGCCATCAGCCCATCGATCGTACTCAACGCCTGGCGCAACTGCCCCTGCACATCCTGCCGCAGGTCGTCCGCGACCACGCCTGCCGTTTCGAACAGGCCCCTGTAGCTCACCGCCAGCGACATCCGTTCGCCTTGTCCATACCGTTCGATCATCAAGATTCCTCCTCTTAGCCCATCTGGTTGAGACAGACGACTTTGGGCTGGGTCATGTCCTCATAGGCGAACCGCACCCCCTCGCGCCCAAGGCTCCCATATTTGGAGCCACCGAATGGCATGGCATCGAAGCGGTAGTCGGACGAGTCGTTGATCATCACGCCGCCCGCCTCGATACGCCGCGCCAGGCTCAATGCCAAGGACAGATCGCGGGTAAACACACCGGCGTGCAAGCTGTACTCCGGGGCGTTGGCCAATGCAATCGCCTGCTCGATATCCTCGAAAGGCGCCAGCATCACCACCGGTGCGAATACCTCTTCACGCCACAGCCGGCTGGCGTGGTCAACGCCTTCCAGCACCGTCGGCGCATAGGTAGCCCCTTGACGTCGATGACCGCAGAGCAAGCGAGCACCGCCCTGAAGGGCCTGGTTCACGCGCTCTTCAATCTGCCGGGCCGAGCCTTCGGTGATCATCGGTCCCATGTCGGTTGCGCGCAGGCCAGGATCACCCACCACCATCGCCTGGGTCAAGGCAACGAAGCGCTGGCGGAACGCCTCATAGATCGAAGCGTCCACCAGGATGCGCTGAGTGCCGATGCAGTTCTGCCCGGCGGCCCAGAACGCGCCAGACACACAAGACTCGACAGTAGCCTCGAGGTCGCAGTCCTTCAGCACCAGCACCGGGGCGTTGCCGCCCAGGTCCATGGCGAGTTTTTTCAGGCCTGCCCCCCGGGCAATCTGTTCGCCCGTGGCGAAGCCGCCTGTAAAGGAAATCATCCGCACTTCACGCACGGCCACCAGGGCCTTGCCCAGTTCGGCACCACCAGTGGCCACGGTGACAACGGCCTCCGGCAGCCCTGCATCGACCAGGTACTGCACCAGTTTCAAGGCAGACAGCGGGGCCAGTTCCGAGGGTTTCAGAATGACCGCATTGCCTCCAGCAATCGCTGGCCCCAGCTTGTGCGCCACCAGGTTGAGCGGGTCGTTGTAGGGGGTGATGGCCAGGATCAGCCCCAACGGCTCACGGGTGAACCAGCCCTGGCGTGACTCGGAGCCTTCATAGGCATCGAAAGGCACCACCTCGCCGGCATTGCGCCGCGCTTCCTCGGCAGACAGCTTGAGCGTGTTGATGCAGCGTTTCACCTCCTTCTCGGCCTGACGCAGGGTCTTGCCCGCTTCGTCGACAATCAGGCCGGCAAAATCTGCTGCGTCGCGTTCGATGAGCCGGGCGGCCTGCTCCAGAATGCTGGCGCGACGGTGCCGGGGCAGCGCGGCACTTTCGCGCACGCCCTGGCGGGCACGGACGAGCAGACCCGGCACGGCATCGGCCGCAAGGTTGGCGACACTGCCGACCAGGCTACCGTCGAAGGGGCTGTATACATCGATCAAGGTGGGTTGCTGGACGGCTACCCGGGACACGGAAGTCAGGCTCATGAAGGTTGCTCCTCAGGCCGAGCGGCCAGCGGTGTGGATGGCGACGATATCCGACAGCAGGGCGAATGCCGTTTCCACACGTCCCGCCCCCGGGCCGGACACGGTCACAGCGCCCAGCAATTCGGTGTTGAACGCAACCGCATTGGTGGCACCGGAAATACCCGCCAGAGGGTGGTTGCCAGGTAACAGGCGCGCCTCGACGCTGGCACGCACCGAGCCATCGGTTTCACGGCTGGCACTGCCGATCAGTTTCCAACGCTGGCCCGCCGCCTGCGCTTGCTGGATAGCGGCGCTATCGAGACTGCTGATGCCGCTGCAGGTAACGTCGCTCACCTGCAAGCAAGCGCCAAGCAGCTCGTTGGCGAGAATCACCACTTTCAGGCGCACGTCATACCCCTCCACATCGGCGGTCGGGTCTGCCTCGGCGTAGCCAAGTGCTTGTGCCTGGGCCACCGCATCGGCAAAGCCAAGCCCCTCTTCCATACGCGTCAACACATAGTTCGAGGTGCCGTTGAGGATGCCCTCGAACCCCACCAGGCCTGCGCCGGCCAACGTCTGGCGCGCCATGCGCAGCACCGGAGTACCGCTCATCACAGCGCCTTCGTATTCGAACGACACGCCATTGGCCTTGGCCAAAGCCTTCAGCGCCTGGGCATGCAAGGCAATCGGCCCCTTGTTGGTAGTGACCACATGCTTGCCCGCTTCCAGCGCCCAGCGGCAGAAGGTTGCCGCCGGTTCACCGTCCTTGGGGTTGGTGAAGGTGGCTTCGGCGATGATGTCGGCACCGGACTGCTTGATCACCGACTCGTTGAACGCCTCTGCCGAACCCTGAGGGATCTGCGCCAGCGCCCCCTTCTGAGCGGGCAGAGCAGCCAGCGTGGCCGCATCCAGGCCGTCGCGGTCGATTGCCGAACCCAGGAACAGGTCGGTGACGCCAACGATCTTCAGGCCAAAGCCCAGCTCTTGCTGCCAGCGCGCATTACGCTCGGCGATCAGTTGGGCCAGGGCACGGTTCACGCCGCCAAAGCCAACGAGTGCGATCTTGTATTCGGTCATGGTTTGCTGTCCTTTCCAGGCGATTGGTCGATGAGGACAAGCGTAAGAGCCGTGCAATGCCAGTTGAATATGGCAATCCGCTGTATTTACTGGCCAATCTGACCAGTGCCCGATGCACGCCTGAGCGCTGCCGGAATGCACAACGCCGCCAGGGCGCAGGCCCGGGCGGCGTTGTTGTAGCGAGGGTTACCAAACGGCAAGCGCGCGGCTCAGATCACCGTGGCCAGGACGAACGATGTCACGGTGTTCTCGACCCCCGGCATGGCGGCAATCTCCTTCCATACATGGTGCACCCGTTCCGGGCTGGAAGCCTCCACGCGCAGCAGCAGGTCAAATTCACCGCTGAGCACTTCACACTGGATCACCTCGGGGATCTGGCGCAACGCATCGAGCACAGCTTCTCCGCGCATGCGGTCGTAGCGGTAGACGAAGATGACCGCGTTGATCAACGAGGTCGGTCGTCGTCCCTCACCGATGCGCAGGGTATAGCCCTGGATGGCCCCGTCACGCTCCAGGCGCTCGATGCGCTGGCGTACCGCATTACGCGACAGGTTCACCTTGAGCCCCAGCTCGGCATGGGCAATGCGTGCATTGGCGGTGAGTTCGGCGAGAATACGCTCGTCCAGGGGGTCGAGGATGCGCTTCATCGGCCTGCCTGCAACCGGGCCAATATCTCATGAACCCCCGCCAGGTCCTCTGGCGCCAGCAGCGGCCCAGCGCCTGCGGTGCCAACGCCGCTGGCCGGCACCTCGCCGTGCCAGGCCCCCAGCTCCGCCAGCAGCCCGGCGGATTTTTCCGGGGCAAACTGCCCCAGCGTGACGATAGGCGCACCAATGTTGCGCCGGTGCAGACGCCCGGCGAATGCTCCGGTGGCAGCGTGTGGGTCTACTGCGCAGCCGGTTTCGTGGAACAGCGTGACGATTTCTTCGCGGATCAGCGCGTCATCCACGGCATAGGAGTCGAACAGCATGCGCGCATGCAACCACTGGCGGTTGCCGATGCTCAACTCGCCACAATCCTCGAAGTGCTCCATCAGCGCCCGGGTCGCCCCACCATCGCGGTCATACAGCTCCCAGACGAAACGCTCCAGGTTGGAGAACAGCGAGAAGTCCATGACCGGCGACAAGGTCTGGCTGGTTGAGCCACGGCTGTAGCGATTGCAGTGGATGAAACGGTGCAAGGCATCGTTGCGGTTGGTGGAGACGATGATCTGGTTGATCGGCAGGCCCATTTTCTGGGCAATGAACCCTGCGTAGATCTCGGCAAAACTGGCCGTGGGGATGCTGAAACCCACCGGCCGAATCCCCCCACCCAGCTGAAGCGCCGCGTGGAAATAGAACACGATCTGCGCCAGCACGCCGACCCAGTTGGTCGAGTTGAAGCTCACGGGAATCACCCCGGGGCATGGCCACGCACGCAGCAGCGCCGACACCAGCGACTGGCAGTCGTCAAAGCTGCCGTCCACGACCACGCAGCTTACGCTTTCGGAAGCGGCACTGCGCATCACCGCCGCCCGATCGGCCGGAGTTCCTGCATTGGGGTACAGCGCCAGCAAGCGTGCCGTAGGGCAATGCCGCAAGGCTTCGATAGCGGCCACCGCCGTATCGCCGTTGCTGGCACCGACCAGCATGACCCGGTCGCAATCGGGCCCCAGGAAATGACGGATGAGCCGCGCCTGCAACTGCGCGGCAAAATCCTTGGAGGACCGGGTAGGCCCGTGAAACAACTGCAGGATCCATTCGTTATGGCCAATCTGCTGCAACGGCGCGATGCCACGGTGCTTGAACCCACGGTAGCTGTCGCTGACCAGCGCCCTGAGGGTCGGCTCATCGAGGGTATCGCCGACAAACGGTGCCATCACCCGCCAGGCCAGTTCGTCGAACGGCAACCACGACCAGCTGGCAATTTCCTGCTGGCTGAACGTCGGCACCGCGGTCGGCACGTATAGCCCGCCATCGTCGGCCAGCCCGGAAAGCAGCGCCGTGCGAAAATCAACCCGTATCTCGTTGCCGCGCGTGGATGTGTACTGCATCGGTGCTCCAGGTAACTATTTGATTAACGGTGGGCCATCGCCACCAACCAGTGGCTGAAGGCCTGGGCATCCGTGGACAAGGCCTCACCCAGGCCACGTACCAGGTAAAACGACTCGCTCGCCTCGATGCGCTGGGCAAAAGGCGCCACCAGCCGCCCCTCCTGCAGCAAGTCCTCGACCAGCGACGAGCGCGCCAGCGCCACCCCAAGCCCCAGTTCCGCCATGCGCAAGGTCGCCACCAGGGTGTCGAACTGCAGGCCGCTGGAGGAGTCGACCTGGTCGGCGCCAACCCGCTCCAGCCAATAACCCCACCCCTCCTCGTAACCCAGCACATGCAGCAACGGGACGCGGGCCAGGTCGCGCGGCTCGCGCAGCGGGGAGCCGGCGATCAGCGCAGGCGAGCAGACTGGCACCAGCAGGTCGCGGGTCAGGCGCTGCGCCTCCACACCAGGCCACTGGCCGCTGCCCCAGCGGATCTCAAGGTCATCCTCGGCATCCAGTTCCTTGACCCACAGGTTGCTGATGTAGCGGATGTCCACCTGCGGGTGCGAACGGCGAAAACCGGCCAGTCGGGGCGCCAGCCAGAAGTGCAGGAACGACAGGCTGCCGCGCACTTTCAGGGGCCGACGCTGGCGTTGCCCGAAAATTTCATTGGTGCCTACCGCCAGTCGACTTATCGCATCCTGCACCACCGGCAGGTAGGACTGACCTTCTTCAGTCAACCCCAGCCCCCGGGGCAGGCGCTTGAACAGCGCTACCCCCAACTGGCTCTCCAGATGGCGGATCTGCTGGCTCACGGCCCCTTGGGTGAGGTGCAGTTCCTCGGCTGCATGGGTGAAGTTCAGGTAACGCGCCGACACTTCGAAGGCTCTGAGCCAGTTCAAGGGGGGCAAGGTTTTCTGGGTCATCGGCGGTTTCTCGTGGCAACGTTCCGGTGGCCTAGTATCACCCTGCTCTGGCGGCCTCGGAACCTGGCGCGACGACGTCCAGCGAGCCTGCTCGGTGGCTGCGGAACTTGCACGTCAACCAATAGGCCAGGTAGCACCAGGCAATGAAGGGCAAGCCGAAGTACAGGGCAACGCGCTGGGCAGGGTCGAAGGCAATACCAACGCAGGCCAACACGCAGCAGACGATGGCTGCCAGCGGGACGAACGGGTAGCCGCGTACCCGGAACTTGAGGTCTTCAAGCTTGCCGCCATTGGCAATGTAATGGCGACGGAAAGCCATCTGGCTGGCGGCGATGCTGATCCACACCACGACCACCGCCAACCCGGAAATGGACACCAACGCCAGGTAGATGGTGTCGGGGGCAAACACACTGCTCAGTAGTGAAGCCATGCCACCCGCCATGCTCAGGACGATGGCATTGAACGGCGTGCCACGACGCGACAGTGCCGCATACCGGCGGGGCATGTTGCCTTGGTCGCTGAGGGTCCACAGCATGCGCGCCGCAGCATAAAGCCCGGAATTGGCCGCCGACAGCAGCGCAGTGATGATGACGAAGTTCATGATGTCCGCCGCATAGGGGATACCTATCATGGCAAAGACCATCACGAACGGGCTTTCAACCACTCCGGCCTGTTCACGCGGCAACAAGGTAGCCAATACAAAGATGGTGCCGACGAAGAACAGCGCCAGGCGCAGAACCGTGGTACGGATGGCCTTGGGTACGTTCTTTTCCGGGTTGCGGGTTTCGCCGGCGGCGATGCCGATCAGCTCGGTGCCCGAGAACGCGAAGGCCACTGCCAGCAGGGTCATGGCGATCGACCAGAAGCCCGTCGGGAACAGCCCTTCGCGGGTGAAGTTGCCCAGCCCGACACTGTGCGCCTGGGTAATTTCGAAAACACCCAGAATCGCGCCGCCGCCCACCACCAGGAAGGCAATCACCGCCAGCACCTTGATCAATGACAACCAGAATTCGGTTTCGGCGAACGACCGCACCGAAATGATATTGCTGATGAACACCGCAAACCCGAACAGCGCACTCCATATCCACACCGGCGTATCGGGGAACCAGCGCACCATCAGGATACCGGCGGCGGTGAACTCCGAGCCGATGGCCACGGTCCAGGTCAGCCAGTACATCCAGGCCACCATGTAGCCTGTACCGGGCCCGAGGTAACGCGTGGCGTAGCTGCTGAACGAACCGACTTCCGGCATCTGTACCGCCAGTTCGCCAAGGCACATCATCACCAGGTAGACCATGATCGCGCCGAGGATATAGGCGATGACCGCCCCCAGCGGCCCCGCCTGGTTGACGGTGTAGCCCGACGTCAGGAACAGGCCGGTACCGATGACACCGCCCAGCGCCAGCATGACGATATGGCGGGTTTGCATATCCTGCTTGAAGCTATGCGTCGAAGCATTTCTCGTTGTCGTTGTCTGCAGGGACATTGTGGTTTACTCATGAAAGTTGGCGGGCAAGGACGTTGCAACGACCTCGTCTTGGCAGAGCGAAGCGAATTGCCTTGCATATTGTTTTTGTTCGACTTCATGAAGTGGCACCCACCGCAAGGAGCGGGTGCTACGCGCCTGTCTCAGGCCTGTGCTTCGGCCAGGCAGGCGTCTTCGTCACCGTGCAATTCCTTTGCTGCGGCCAACTCCTGGCGTACCGATGCACAGGCCTGTGCCAGGTCTGCCAGCAGGTCCTCGGTGTCTTCAATGCCTACCGAAATGCGCACTAGCCCTTCGGAAATGCCCAGGGCCAGCCGTTCTTCGAGGGTGTTTTCCACATGGCTGGTGGTACGCGCCGGGCCATAGATGGTCTCGACCGCGCCCAGGTTGCCCGCCCGATGGGCGTACTTCAGGCGCGGCAGCAAACGCGCCACGGTTGGCATGCCGCCCTTGAGCACGAAGCTGACGATGGCGCCGAAGCCACGCATCTGCGCCTTGGCGATCGCATGGCCCGCGTGCTGGGGCAACCCGGGGTAGTTGACCGCTTCAACCAGCGGCTCGGTGGTCAGGTAATGCGCCAGTGCCTGGGCACTGGCCTGTTGCTGACGCACGCGCAGGGCCAGGGTCTTGATACCACGGATAATCAGGTAGGCAGAAAACGGGTCCAGCGCCGCACCGTTGATCTCGCGGTAATGGCGTACCTGCGCCATCAACGACTCGGCACCGCACACCACCCCGCCCAACACGTCACCGTGCCCGGACAGGAACTTGGTCGCGCTGTGCACCACCACATCCACGCCCAGGGCCAACGGGTTCTGGTTCAACGGCGTGGCGAAGGTATTATCGGCTACCACCACGGCACCGGCCTGCCGGGCAGCAGCGCTCAGGCGCTGGATGTCCAGTACTTTCAGGGTGGGGTTGGTAGGGGTTTCCAGATACAGCAGGTCACAGCCTGCGGCGATCTCGCGTTCCAGCGCCTCGGTGTCGAGGGTGTCGCACAGGCAGACTTGCACGCCCATGCGAGGCAGGAATTCTTCAAAAATCTTGTTGGTGCCGCCGTAACTGTCGCGGGTCGACACCACACGCTTGCCGCTGCTGAGGAAGGTATGCAGCACGGCACTGATGGCAGCCATGCCGCTGCTGAACGCCACCGCCGACTCTGACTGTTCCAGTTCGCACAGCTTCGCTTCCAGCGTGGCGACCGTAGGGTTGCTCATACGGCTGTAGATGTAGCCCGGCAATTTGCCCAGGGCCACGTCGTACCAGGCATCGATATCGTTATAGCCGTAGGCGGCGCTGACCACGATCGGGGTCTGGGTGGCGTTATACGGGTGCTGGACCTGCTCCCCGCTCCACACCACACGCGTTCCGATGCCGATCGCTGCATTGCCCTCGACTTTTTCGTTGTTGTTCATATCCGGTTCCCGCACGACTGAGTTATGTACACCGATCCAGAATCGGCCTTCAGTGGACTATAGGGACATGGCGAGGGACTGAAAAACGATGGAATCCGGGTCTGAGTGGCGTTTTTTTTAATGGCTGGAGACCGGGCGCTCGCAGAAGCCGCCCAGTCTCCCTTCGGGTCTCACGCCAAATTGCGTTTCAGCTCAGCGATGTGCTCAGGGCCGATGCCACAGCAACCGCCGACCATGCTGGCCCCACGCTTGCGCCAGTCATTGGCCCATACCAGGTAACCAGGCGGGTCGAGGTCTTCACGCAGCTCGTCAAGGCCATCATTGGCGGTGGCTTCCTTCGGCTGCGGCGGGAAAGCGTTGGCATAGGCACCGATGGCAATGTCGGCGTTGTGTCGCGCAATCACCGAGCGCGCCACATCGATTGCAGCGCCAATGACTTCGGGCTGACTGCAGTTGAACATTACAGCGGCCACACCCAGGCCAACCACGGCCTCGATGGCATCGGCCACCGTCTCGCCGGAGCGCAGGCGAGGTACGACATCGACCTCTTCGTCCTGCAAGGTGAACGAGACCCAGAACGGCTTGCCGTCTGCCGGCAAGTGGGCGTGGATGGCCCGCACCTCGGCAACCGAGCTCTGGGTTTCTGCCAGCCACAAATCGACATGGGGAGCCAGGCCTTCCAGCAGTGGGGACAGCACCTCCTCGACCCGCTCGGGCTGGAACAGGTCCGGGCGATAGGAGCCGAACAGCGGCGGCAACGAACCGGCCACCCTGACCGGGTGCGCACCGGTATCGGCGGCATGACGCGCCAACTGGCCTGCGATATTGGCCAGTTGTCGCCCCTCCTTGGCAAAACGTTCCTCGCCGATGTGGAACGGCACCACCGCATAGCTGTTGCTGGTGATCACCTGCGCACCGGCGGCAATGAACGCTGCGTGCACGCCTACCACCGCCTCGGGCGCCTCGCTCAGCGCCAACGCCGACCACTCGGGCTGGCGAAACGGCGCCCCACTGCGCTGCAACTCACGGCCCATGCCACCGTCAAGAATCACCATCGCTCGTTGTTTCATATAACTTCTCTAAAGGTTCTTATGAATAAAATTCATTATGTCCAGGGCATATATAACTATTAAATACCCTACCACTCAATTTGCCCAATAAATCAGGTATGTACATGCGATTTTCTACTGTGCTCAGTGCGGGCCTCGTGTTTCTAGCAACTGCTTCCCAGGCCTTTGCCGGCGCCACGCTGGAGCGGGTTGAATCGCGAAAGGAACTGGTCAACGTGTTGATGGAAAGCTACCCACCGTTTTCTTTCCTCAATGACCAGAACCAACTGGACGGTTTCGACGTGGATGTCGCCAAGGCAGTTGCGGATAAACTGGGCGTCAAGCTGCGCCTGGAAACGCCATCGTGGGACGTGATCGCCGCTGGCCGCTGGAGCGGCCGCTACGACATCTGCATCTGCTCGATGACCCCCAGCAAGGCCCGCGCCGAAGTGTTCGACTTCCCGGTGAAGTACTACGCATCGCCTGCGGTGATCGTGGTCAATGCCAAGGATGAGCGTATCCATGGTGCCAAGGACCTGGAAGGCCGCAAGGTGGGTTTGACCAGTGCATCGAGCTATGAAAGCTACCTGAACAAGAACCTGGTCATCGAAGGCGACGAAGACAAGAAGATCGAATACCCCTTCGACTTCGTGCAGATTGCGCCTTACGACACCGACAACGTCGCCTTCCAGGACCTTGGCCTGGGCGCCGGCGTACGCCTGGACGCAATCCTCACCAACCTGGTGACCGCGCAGCCGCGCCTGGACCAGGACAAGCGCTTCAAGCTGGCCGGCGCCCCGCTGTATGAAGAGCCGAACTCGGTGGCCATCGAGAAAGGTGACCCCGAGTGGGATGCCAAGGTGCGCCAGGTGTTTGCCGAATTGAAGGCCGATGGCACCCTGGCCAAGCTGTCGCAGAAATGGATTGGCGCCGATATCAGCAAATGAGCACCTTCCCCCCATCCCCCAAGCCCGTGATCAAGCCCACGGGCGCCGGCCTGTTCGGCTTTCGCACCCGGTTACTGCTGACCTGGCTGGCGCTGTTCGGCCTGTTCGTCGCGTTTTTCCTCAGCTTCGACCTGAAGTTCTCGATCATCCTGGAGAAATTTCCGAACCTCGCCGGCTTCAAGCTGGGGCCCAACGGCTTTCTGCAAGGCGCAGCGCTGACCCTGTTCCTGTGCCTGTGTTCGATGGTGGTATCGGTGCTGTTCGGCTTTGCCGCCGCGCTGGCGCGGTTGTCGAACAGCGCGGTGCTGGTGGGTGTCGCCAGCTTCTATACCTCGTTCTTCCGCGGCACACCGCTGCTGATCCAGATTCTGCTGATCTACCTGGGGCTGCCGCAGCTGGGCCTGGTGCCGGGCGCCATCAGCGCCGGCATCATCGCCTTGTCACTGAACTACGGGGCCTACCTGAGCGAAATCTTCCGCGCCGGCATCCTCGGCGTCGCGCGCGGGCAACGTGAAGCGGCACTGGCCCTGGGCATGCGCACGCCGCAGATCTTCTGGCATATCGTCCTGCCCCAGGCCATGCGGGTAATCATTCCGCCTACGGCCAACCAGTTCATCTCGATGCTGAAAGATTCATCGCTGATATCGGTAATGGGGGTGTGGGAAGTGATGTTCCTGGCGCAGTCGTACGGGCGGTCGAGCTATCGGTACCTGGAGATGCTGACCACGGCGGCGGTGATCTACTGGGTGCTGTCGATCCTGCTGGAGCTGGTGCAGGCGCGGCTGGAGCGGCATTTTGGCAAGGCCTATCAACGCTAGGGGCCAGGCTGAGTTGGCAAGGACACTGTGGGAGCGGCTTTAGCCGCGAACACCGGCACAGCCGGTGCCAGGCACTGCGTTGGATTCTTCGCGGCTAAAGCTGCTCCCACAGCGTCACAGCGCCTTCATTTCAGCAATGTCCCGCGCCACCTGATCAGCCGATTGATCGAACATCGCCTGCTCCTGCGCATCCAGCGGCAATTCGATTACCCGCGCCAGCCCCTCTTCTGCCAGTACGCAGGGCACCCCCATGGCGATATCCGTGCGCCCGTACTCGCCCTCCAGAATCGCCACCGCCGGCAAGATGCGGTTTCGCCCGTTGGCGATCGCATCGACCATCTGCGCAATCGCCACGCCCGGCGCATCGCAGGCGCTGCCCAGCTTCTTCAACCCCAGAATCTCACCGCCACCCTTGCGCGTGCGCTCCACGATCTGCTCGATCTGCTCACTGGACAGGAAGTGCGACAGCGGCACCGAGCCGATCTGGCAGTAGCGCATCAGCGGCACCATGCTGTCGCCATGCCCGCCCAGTACCAGCGCCGTGATATCCCGGGCGGAAAACCCGGTTTGCTCGGCGATGAAGCACTTCATACGTGCGGTATCCAGCACACCCGCCTGGCCGAACACCTTGTTGCGCCCCTGCCCGCTGAGGCTCCAGGCACGATAGGTGAGCACATCGACCGGGTTCGACACCACCAGCACCGTCGCGGTTGGTGCATGCTGCTTGATGTCGGCCATGATGCCGTCGAGGATTGGCAGGTTGATACTCAATACATCCTGACGCGACTGCCCAGGCTTGCGCGGCACGCCTGCGGTGATGACCACCAGTTCAGAGCCGTCCAGCATTTCAGCCTTGGCCCCGCCGTGAACCCGGGTATCGGAACCCGACTCGACTGCCGCTTGCCACACATCCAGCGCCTTTCCTTGCGCCATCTCGCCCTGCACATCCATCAACACCAGCTCACGGCACAGCTCTTCCCGAGCGATGATCTGCGCCGCCGCCTCGCCGACCATGCCGGCACCCACGATTGTTAGTTTGTTCACCAGACACCTCCCAGCGGCGCGCGCCACCAGGAACACGCCTGCAATACACAGAAGTATTGACCGCTGAGGGGAAAAGGCCACTCGAAGGCAAATGTATGCGTCCCCTGGAGCCGCGAGCTATCGGAAACACGGGCGAAGCTCGTGCCATCCGCCGCAGGGTCCGCGCCTCCAATTCCCAAAAAATTCATTTCACTGCTTGCACTGCAGCAGTCAGCGTGTTCTCTTTGTCCCATGTCCCGGGACTAGGGACAAATAGGTGAAACATTATATGAAAGGTCAAGACATAGGCTTATTACTCAAGCTAGTTTGCCTCCACCGGCATGAGTCGCATGGAAAGGCTGTGAGGGCGTGGCCGCACGACTGGAAAGACTGGGAGGAGGAAAGCGATGACCACATCCCGCGCTACCAGGGGCAGCCAGATTTTTTTGAGGAGGGCACCCCACATTTCTCTTCCTACACCGCCCGAGCACTGGAGCTACAAACGGGCATCAGCAAGACCCAGATCAACATCTCCTTGAAGCATTGCACGCAACTTGGCTTGGTCAAAGCTGACCGCAAATCGGGCGTGCCTAGAGCGAACACCAAGGCCCTTTTTGAGTTCATCGTTTACGGTCTGAAGTATGTTTTTCCGGCTCGAGCCGGAGAGCTGACTCGTGGCATTGCAACCGGCTTTGCAGCGCCAGTTCTGGACAAGAGCTTGATTAGCGCTGGTGAGCATGTGCCGGTCTGGTCATATGCCCGTGGCAATACCATGGGAATGAAGATCGATCCGCTGTTCAAGACCGCAGCAGATGCCGCTCGAAGAGATCCGGAAATGTACGCCCTGCTAGCACTGGTCGATGCCATACGGCTGGGACAGCCCCGCGAACGAAACCTTGCGGCAGAACTGCTGCAGGATCGCCTGGAGTTGCCATGAGCGTTTTCAGTACCCTTCGAAGCATGCTATGCGAGGTTGCCAAAGCATTAGGGCCCGAACTTCGCCAGCAGATGACCTTTGTTGGTGGCTGCACCACGGGCTTGCTACTGACGGACGCTTTCACCCGGGAGCAAGTACGCAGTACCGACGATGTTGACCTGATCGTGCATGTCATGGGCCCCATAGGCTTCGCCCGTCTGCAGGAGACGCTCAGCGCGCGCGGTTTCCGGGTCAGCCCACAAGAAGATGTCGATGACTTCCCCATCTGCGCGATGAAACTTGGCGATCTTCGCGTCGATTTCATGCCGGACGACGATTCCCTTGGATTCAGCAACCGCTGGTACAAAGACGCAATGGCCTCTTCTACGGCCTATGACCTAGAGGAGGAAGTTACTATCAACCTGGTCAACCCCGTGTACTTCATGGCCACCAAACTGGAAGCCTGGAAAGGGCGCGGACAGGGGGATGCCCTGTCCAGCCGTGACATAGAAGATATCCTCAACTTGATTGACGGGCGCCCGGAGCTAGCAGACGAAATCGAATCTGCCTCTATCGAAGTACGCGACTACATCAGCCAGGAGATTGGTCAGCTACTGACTGACAGGAACTTTGAATATGCAGTCAACGCCCAGGCCAGAGGCGATGCGGATCGCGAAGGTCTGCTGTTCGAACGGTTAGAAACCCTGGCAGGAGTGAACCGCTGATGCAGATTGGCTGGCTCAGTCGCCAGGGCAAGGCACGGCTCAGCAACAACGATGCAGCAGCTTTCGGGCGCAATGGTGACTACGTGTTGGCCATTCTCGTGGATGCTGCCGAAAGAGGCGACGGACAAGGCCTCGCCCGACACTGGTCCCGTACCGTGGTCGACGTTGCAGTTGGAGAGGCCCAGCAACTGAGCCCCGAAGGGCTGGTCAGCATCATGCGTGCCGAACAGCAACGCTTGCGACAAGATTACCTACACGCCATCGCCAGCTATTGCTGCGTACTCATCGACCTTCAGCAGCAATTGATCCATGTTGGGCATGTTGGCGATTGCCTGGTGGGACTCCAGCGACCCGGCATGCCCATCAACTGGGTGAACAGGCCGCACAATCTGCAGGAACAGGCGATCTGGCCGGGGGAGATCTCGGGGATTAACGAATCACGGCATCTGCTGACCCGCTCACTGAACGCAAGGCGCTTTTGCATTCCGGACTGGCAGATGACACAACTCCCATGGGATGGACGGCTGCTGCTATGCAGTGACGGGTACTGGCATGAACATCTACATTCGGGTATCGAACTGCAGAGCGTCAACGATGACGCTAGCATGCTAAGCCTGAAATATGGTGAGCCAGCCATTGAACTACAGGCGGACTGCGACAATTTCCGGGAATGCATTCAGGGCGCAGTGACTACTACTTCGGCCTGACCCTATATGCTGGCCTGCGGTAGAACGGGGGCCCCCTCACAAGCACAACGCATACCTGAAAACTGCGCCATCCCTCCACATTGCTCACTGGCCAAACGGCTGATGATCCGGATCGCCTGATGGATACCGGCAGTGTTGCGAAAGCTCAGTCGCAGGTTGCGTTCGCATTCCAGCAGTTCGTCGTGCTGGACCAGGGCTTCGCCTAGCTATTCGAGGGTCCAGGCGTAGCTTTGGATGGTGGATAGGCATTCATCGCCAGTCATGGGGCACCTCCATTGGCACGGAGACGGTTCCAAGAGTACGAAAGGACTGCGCGTTTCGTAGGAAGATGGCTACACACCGATTGGCAGCCATACGGAACCAAAGGGCTCACAAAGCGAACACGGGGTGTTACCGCGCCGGGCCATTTATTCCTTGAACAAACGCTCAGCGATGAAGTCGACGAACACACGGATCTTCGGCGACAGGTGGCGGCTCGATTGCCACAGTGCCCAGAACTGGCCTTGGTCGGACGTATGCGCATCAAGCAGGCTTTCCAGTGCGCCAGTCCTCACCGATTCACGTACCAGAAAGTCCGGCATGTAGGCGATGCCATGGCCGTCCACCGCAGCCATCAGCATCGCCTCCATGTTGTTAAGCGTCAGCACCGTGGGTAAGCGCAACTGGGTAATCTCGGGATCGGCGCCGAGGCTCCAGTCCATGATCTTGCCGGTCGTGACGAAGCGATAGCGCAGGCAGTCGTGTCGCTCCAGGTCGGCTAGCGTCTGGGGTCGCCCCTTGCGTGCCAGGTAGGTAGGCGCTGCGCACAGGACAAAGCGGAACGGCCCGAGCTTGCGCGACATCAATTTTGAATCGGCCAGCCCACCACTGCGGATCACTACATCGAAGCCATCGTCGATCAGGTCGACCAGGTGGTCGTTGAAGTCCATTTCCAGTTCGATTTCAGGGTATGCCTTGCGAAAAGCCGGCATCAGCGGCAGCAGAAAACGGTAGCCGATGGTCGGGAGGCTGACCCGCAAGCGACCACGCGGGGCCTGTATCGCATGGGACAGCATGGCCTCCGCATCCTGGAGGTCGTCGAGAATACGCCGGCAGCGCTCGTAGAACAGCTGGCCTTCCGCCGTCAGGCTGACCTTGCGCGTACTGCGCTGGAACAGCCGCACCTTCAACGAACTCTCCAGGCGGGCAACGTTCTTGCCGACCGCCGATGCGGAAATACCCATCGCCCGCGCCGCGCTGACGAAGCTCAACGACTCGGCGGTTTTCACGAAGGCGAGGATGCCGTTCAGGCTTTCCATGGCATTACTTCCTTTTTGTCCATTATGAGTGGAGTTTCAGCCTGTTTATCCAGCATTGCGGCCACTATAGATTTAACGCACACGGAGCTACAACAGGAGGGATAGCGCAATGGATCAGGCTACTGATCACACCCCGCACGCGGGCCGTTACCATGTTCTGGCAGCCATCTGCCTGGCCGCCCTGGTGCTGCCGCTGAGTTTCACCGGTGGCGCCGTGGCCACGCCTGCCATCGGCAAGGCCTTCGATGCCGAGCCGTCCTCGCTTACCTGGATCACCAACGCCTTCATGCTCAGTTTCGGCAGCCTGTTGATGGCAGCCGGAACCCTGTCGGACATTTACGGGCGAAAGCGCCTGTTCACGCTGGGCCTGGCCCTGTTCGTCATCGTCAGCATCCTGCTGGCGAGCGTCCACAGCATCGTCTGGCTTGATGCCCTGCGGGCGGTGCAGGGCGTTGCCGCCGCCGCTGCCCTGGCCAGCGGTTCCGCCGCCTTGGCCCAAGAGTTCGAGGACCAGGCCCGCACGCGCGCGTTCAGCCTGCTTGGTACCACCTTCGGCCTGGGCCTGGCGTTCGGGCCGATGGTCAGCGGCCTGTTGATCGAACAGTTCGGCTGGCGCTCGATCTTCGTCAGCACCGCGGCCCTTGCTGCGATCTCGCTGCTGGTGGCGTTGTCACGGATGCGCGAAAGTTTTAACCCCGAAGCGCCCAAGCTGGACTTGCCCGGTGTGCTTGCCTTCTCGGCCATGCTCGCATTGTTTACCACTGCGATCATCCTGGGGCCCCAGGCAGGCTGGCGCTCCCCGCTGATACTGGGCCTGTTCGGCGGCGCGGCACTGAGCTTGCTGGCGTTCGTGACCATCGAGCTGCGCGCCAGGCAGCCGATGCTCGAACTGAGCCTGCTGAAATACCCGCGCTTCGTCGGGGTGCAGATTCTGCCGATCGGTACCTGTTATTGCTACATCGTGCTGATCGTACTGCTTCCGTTCCGCTTGATCGGCGTAGAAGGCATCGCCCCGATGCACAGCGGCCTGATCATGCTGGCACTGTCGGCGCCGATGCTGGTGGTCCCGCTGCTGGCCGCCTGGTTGACCCGCTGGGTAAGTGCTGGCGTGCTGTCGGCTGCAGGCTTCCTGGTGGCGGCCGCTGGGTTGTACCTGTTGGCCCATGCCGCTATTGGCGATTACCAGCAACTGGTGCTGGCAATGCTGGTGATTGGTATCGGCACCGGTTTCCCTTGGGGCCTGATGGACGGGCTGGCGGTTAGCGTGATCCCCAAAGAGCAGGCAGGCATGGCCGCCGGCATCTTCAACACCACCCGCGTGGCGGGCGAAGGTGTCGCCCTGGCGATCACCATCGCCCTGCTCACCGCGTTGGTAGGTAACAGTCTTGGGCGCGTACTACCTGCCGGCGATTACAGCGAACTGGCGCAGCGCCTGGTGATGGGCAACCTGGGCCAGGTTCAGGGCGTCGATCCGTTGCTGCTGCAGGCCGCGTATCTGGACGGCTTCGGCACCCTGGTGCTGGTGCTGATCGGGTTCACCGTGTTATCGGCTGGTGCGGCGTTCTTCTTGCTTGGTCAAGACGAGCAGGCAAGGCGTGCCAAAGCGCCTCACAGTAGCCTGCCAGCCTCCGATTCGGTGCGGGGCTGACGACGGCATGGCGATTACACGCAACAACGGGATCTTGCCTAATGCTCAGGGGCCTGGACGTTTCGCTCCATCACCTTCCCACACTGCTCACTGGCCAGACGGCTGATGATCCGGATCGCCTGATGGATACCGGCCGTGTTACGAAAACTCAGGTGGGGGTTGTGTTCGCATTCCAGCATTTCGTCGTGCTGGACCAGGGCTTCGCCTAGCAGTTCGAGGGTCCAGGCGTAGCTTTGGATGGTGGATAGGCGTTCTTGGTCAGTCATGGCGTGCCTCCCTTGTTGCAGAGACAGAGCGAGATTGACTGGAGGTGAGATTGCCGAGGGTTGTCGAGGAACGACGGTGGAGAACGGATGCGAGGATCTGTAACGGATTTTCGGTGGTCATGCATGAGTTCCTTTCGTGATGGAACTGCCACCGCTCGCGGCCAAGCAAGTTAAGGTGGCAGCAGTACGCGGGTTGGCCGACCGGGACGAAAGGAGCCCGGCACACCCGAAGGTGTCCCGCGCACCACCGCCATAACGCGACATCGCGGGCACAAAAAAGCGCCTGCGATGAAGACTGGGCGCTGATGCGCCTTTCGATTCCGACCGGCCAAGGTCGCATCACCGATGCTTCGGCGACGAGAGGACTTTATTCCCGAGAGACTGTTTTCGCAAGTTTCCAAGAGTAGGAAAGGACTATGCGTTTCGTAGGAAGATGGCCATCAGGGGGCCTTTAGCAGAGGGCCAGCCGCAATGATGATGTCTGGCCCGCCGTTCATGCATTTGCGAGTTAGGATTAGCGTTGATGCCATGGCTAACGGCGACGCTGGAAATAGGTCTTGGAATGTATGGTATCCACCCAGATCTCGGCGCGATGTCCGCGTAGAATCGGAATCAATCATGGTTGCTTTCATATCGTAGCCATCCAGCAGTCACTGAGCCTCCGCCTGCGCGGTCTTTTGGATGGGTCCGCCCTTCACTGACAGGCACTTCCGGGAAGTCAAATGGGCTCATGCCTTCAATACAGGCAACGTTGACCCCGTATTGATCCGGTGAGGAGCGGCGTTGGTGGAAGGTGTAGATGCCGCATTTCGAGCAGAAGTAGTGCTTTGCAACACGTGTGTTGAACTGATAAAGGGTGAGCGCCTCATGCCCTTGGGTGACAGTGATGTCGCCTAAGTTGGCTGATACCGCCACTGCTCCCCGCATACGGCAGAGCGAGCAGTTGCACCGGCGCGCTGTACGCAAACCATCGGTCAAGCGAAGTGAAAAACGCACCGTTCCACAATGGCAGGCTGCATGGTAAACAGGACGATCATCGTGTTTTTCATCAGTCATACCGTTTCTCTTGTCGTGTCAGAGGAAACAAAGCAGTTGCTCTGCGGCGAAAGCCAAATGCCAGTCACCCATTATCTTGAAACCCGTACAATCGGAAGTGAAAAAACGCTGACTATTCACTCGGCCGGGAAGCTGGGCTGAAGGTGGCCTGATCGGCCGAAAGCAGAAAACGGAAGAAACAAAAATGCCTACACAAGAAAGGCATTTTTGGAGGGGCCGAACGCAGGAAATGATTGAAATAGGCCAGTTAGGACGAGGCTATCTATCTGGCCATTGTGCCGATAAAGCTCATGTCAGTCAGTTAAATTTCAACGATATACATAATGGAAAATAGTTAGCGCAATGAGCAGCACGATGTGGATGCCTAACATGCTCACCAATAATCGTCTCATGTTAGGTGGAAAACGTTTAACTTCATTAAGGTCAATTAACCCCCTGCGCAAAAAGATCGTCGGCATGGCCAGCATCATAGAGATCAACCCCGTACGCATGACTTTGCCCAGCAACCCTGCATGTTGGAATGTTTTTTTATTGCCGGTAACGAACGTACAATTCGTAAGAAACGACTCAAAGCGCTCAGTGTATCTATGTGCGATGTAACACTGCACGATCATGGCCAGAATTATGGGCGCAAGGATCAACAGCGCAATCAATCCAGGGTCAACTGCATTCACTCCGTTACCTCACGATATAAAAAATCACCCACCATCTCGCCTCCCCCGCTCCCGATGTCACCGAAGATTTTACCGCCTACTGCACCGCCTACGACAGCACAAGCCAGCGCTCCTGGACCGCCTGTACTAACCCCCAGAACGACTGCGCAAGCACCAGTCCCTGCCATACCTCCCACATACCCCCCGAGACTGCCGCCTCCCAGGCTACCTATCAAAGCCGAGCTTTCAACATATTTGGCGCGGCGGCACTGCTCCTCCCGGCCCATCGTGCAAGCTTTATGAATCGACAAGCCTGTGGCCGCTACATCCAGCGCAGTACCGATATACGTGCCTTTCTTGACCAGACTGGAGGCTCTGGCAACGCCAGACACCTTATCGGCATAGCCGGCGATCTCAACTGTGTGGAGATAGCTGCGGGTCGAGATATTCAATGCCTGTTTGATCTTACCCTGATTACGTAACCCTGATCCGTACGCGGCCACGCTCCCCAACTGAGTTTCGAGCTTCATGAATAAAGTGGTGCGCTTGGCGTAAAACGCGTCTCGAGCATTAAGGGTGCCAGAGCCTAAGTAATCACGGTGTAGTTGCTCAATATCCTCAAGCGTGGCCTTGATATTCTCAAGATGCCTGCTCCAGCCGTCACCGACTGTCCCAACCCCCATTGAAGCGTTGGCGAGTACACTTTGCAGCAAGTCAAAGTGTTCCAAGAAGAAATCATCCGCATCCACCCCACTGGTCAGCAGTCCGGCATGCACCTGTGCAGCCTTGGCCATCAGGAACGCTTCGTGGCTGGTACAAGAGGGTGTGCCGGAGTCTCCGACGATCACCAGCTCCCCGCCTAGGACAACGCTATTGGCAATATGCGCATTCAGGACATCGAATTTGCCTCGGGCGTGTCCAGATACCGGAGTGCTGGCTTTCAAAGATTGGTAGGACTGGGTTCTGGGATTAACGAAGGTTCGCGCCTCACTCATCGACTTACCTCACGCATACTTCTTATTGTTGATCCGGTCCCAGCCCCCCGTCACATTTCCTCCAGCGCTACCGTCGGCTCGCTTCTGTCGTGTATAGGTCGTCTTGATGCGTCCGTAGTTCAACTGAACGACCTCGATAGGAACGCCTGAACCGGCATTCTGCGAGTAGTCGGCAATGATCACTTCTTCCAGGACAATTTCGTAGTACTTGAGCTTGTCTGTGCCTGCCCGGCAAAGCGCGAGCTTCACTTCTTTGAGATGTTCACCCGCACAGCTTGCCTCCAGCAGCTTGCAGCTGGCGGAGTCGAGAAACTTGGTGAAGGTGAAATTAGACAGGGTTGTACGTCCTGAAGTCGCACCGCCAGCTGAGCTGGCGGTGGCAGATGTGCTTTGGTTGACGGCGAAGTTGTAGCTGTTGATCTCGATCCAATTGGTGTAATGCTCATCCAGCGCTTCGCCAGCAATACCATCAATTTGAATGTAGGCGTCAAAAGCCATACTTACCTCTCCTTGGTAATGGTGGGGTGAATCCTGATGGGAGCATATGACACCTGTAGCAGCGAAATGTTCCTAGGCTCTGTACGAAAAGAGATGTCGCAAACACCGCATGGAACAAGCCAGAGAGACCATGGCGGCATAGCTTTTCGCGAGCTTGTCGAAGCGTGTCACGATGCGACGGTTCTCTTTCAGCCAGCCAAACATGCGCTCGATGATATTGCGCTGTCGGTATTTGGGCCGATCAAACAGTCTGGGTAAGCCTGGCTTGGGCCCTGCACCAGAAGAGGCTCGGGTTGCGCGTACAGCGGTTGAGTCGATCATCCAGGTTTGCAAGTCGATCAAGCCTTGCTCATTCAATCTCAGATGCAAGCGTTTGAGCATCTGATCGAACGTGCCCTGGTTTCGCCAACCCCGGAACCGCTGATAGACCGTTGACCATGGACCGAAGCGTTCCGGCATGTCTCGCCACGCAGCGCCTGAACAGAGCACCCAGAGCACGCCATCGAGCATCAGCCGGTCGTTCAGGCGTGGCCTCCCTCGGCCATGAGTTTCGATGAAGAGATCGGAGACCACATCCCAGGCCTCGTCCGAGAGTTCGTAACGCTTTGCCATCACAGAATTCCTTTCCGTCGATGGCGTGGGACTCTACAAAAACTCAGCGTTCGAGGGGCGGCGATTGGGTTTCTCGGGATTTCGTACAGAGCCTAAGGAAGCACTCAGGGTAATCCCGTCACGCAAGGTGACTTGGGCGTACCCTTACGTTTGGCGGCACTGGGCTTACGGTTGGTACTCGGCATCACATAGCCGAGGTGAGTGCGCGCCCCTGGCTGCGTACAGCGGCTGAAGCGGGGTAGGTCGCATAAACCTTCGTAGTATCGTAAAGCAGCTTTTTCTATATGGGCATCAATGCTTTCAATTTCCTGCGCCATTAAGGCAATAATTAAGCCTTGGCGACACTACTGCTCCATTGCAGAATTCAAAGCACTTGCATTGTTTTTTTGTGTGCTCAAGCTTGGCCAGCTTCGTAGTGAATGGCACCGGCTTCGCCGGTGTTCGCGGGTGAACCCGCTCCCACAGGGTATTGCAGTGTGTCTGCCGGCTATGTGATGACCAGGCTGGGCCAGCAGCTGGAGATCGTGATGGAAAGCTTGGCCATCTGAAAATATCTCTAACCGTTGAAAGCACTATCTTAAAAAATTTCGCCAAACACCCCGAAAACACTGGGCGAAAGCCAAATGCCAGCCACCCATTATCTAGAAACCCGTGCAATCGTAAGTGAAAATCCGCGGCCCATTCACTCAGGCGAAGCGGTGGGCTGAAGGTAGCCTGATCGGCCAAAAGCAGAATGAGGCAGAAACAAAAATGCCCGCACAAGGCGGGCATTTCTGGAGGGGCCGAAACCAGGAAAACCTGCATCGTGCCAACAAGATCTGGTGCCGGAGACAGGAATCGAACCTGCGACCTTCGCGTTACGAGTGCGCTGCTCTACCGACTGAGCTACACCGGCGTGTAGCGCAACGTACCACTGCTCGCACCCGTTACGCAAACCCCTGTTTCCCCTGACTTATTGCCCTACCCTCAAGGCGCCTTGCACCCCTTCGGCGCCAGGTCTTCCTCGATGTCGGTCGTACACGCCCACCCGGTAGCCGAACGCGTCAGGGTCAGTGCCTTGCCCAGCACAGTGGCCGGCGCATCTACCAGCGTGCAAACGATGCTCCCAGTGCCATCCGCCGCCTTGCCGCTAGCCGTGATCGCACAGTGCGCCGTCGCCGGCTGGCCACCCAGCGCGGCCACATCCGGCACATCCTTCCCGTCATTCAACCGCAGGTCCATCGCCGTCTTCAGCGCGCTGATCTCCAGCAACCCGGCAGCAGCCTTGGAGCGTGACTGGTGGTTGGTGTACATCGGTAAGGCGATGGTCGCCAGAATGCCGATGATCGCGACGACGATCATCAGTTCGATCAGGGTGATACCGCGTTGCCCTTTCATGAACGTTTTCCTTTTTGATACGCGTACTCGTTGAGGTCAGGCTCGACCCCGGCTGGCAGCGGCGCAGTAGGCCTGAACAGACACCTTTTGTCACCCCTGCCCGCTTGGGCGTCGGCTTCGCTGAACTACTCTAGTGAGCATCACGGACGCGCGCCCTTGCATGGACGCGGCAAGCTGTTTCCAGGCTTGTCGCATGGGCAGAAAAAGGACCTTTGCATGACTTCATCCACACTCCTCTACACCTGGCACGGCACCGACGCCAACGGTATGCCGGTCAGCGGCCAAACACCCGGGCGCAGCCCGGCCTATGTGCGCGCCGGGCTGATCCGTCAGGGCATCACGGTGGCCAGTCTGCGGCCTGCCGGCGGGCTTGCATTCAGTTTGCCGAAACGGCGGGAAAAGGCCGATCCGGCGGGGTTCAGTCGGCAGCTGGCGACCTTGCTCAAGGCCGGGGTGCCGCTGCTGCAGGCATTCGAGGTGATGGGGCGCAGTGGCTGCAATACGGCGCAGGCGGCATTGCTGGATAGATTGAAACAGGATGTGGCCTCAGGCCTGGGGCTGGCGGATGCGTTGCAGCGCCACTCGGGCTGGTTCGATGCCTTGTACTGCAACCTGGTGCGGGTGGGTGAGCAGTCCGGCACGCTCGACCGGCAGCTTGAACAGTTGGCAAGCATGCTGGAGCAGCGTCGGGTGCTGCACAAGAAAGTGCGCAAGGCGATGATCTACCCGTTGCTGCTGTTGCTGACGGGGTTGGGGGTGTCGGCGATCCTGTTGCTGGAGGTGATTCCGAAATTCGAGGGCATGTTCTCTGGCATGGGCGTGGCGTTGCCGGCATTTACCCAATGGGTGATCGACTTGTCCACAGGGCTGAGCCGGTTCGCGCCGCTGTTGCTGATGATGGGCTTGGTACTGGGTTTTGCCATGCGCCAGCTCTATCGGCAGCACGCGCCAGCGCGCCTGTGGATATCTCGCCGGGTGCTGGGCTTGCCGGTGTTCGGCAAGCTGCTGGGGCAGGCAGCGCTGGCGCGGTTTGCACGCAGCCTGGCAACCTCCTACGCCGCCGGGGTGCCGTTGCTGGATGCGCTGGGCACGGTGGCCAGGGTCAGTGGTGGCGACCTGCATGAGCAGGCGGTGTTGCGGCTGCGCCAGGGCATGGCCAATGGGCAGGGGCTGCACCAGGCGATGGCCGCTGAGCCGCTGTTTCCGCCGTTGCTGGTGCAACTGACAGCTATCGGTGAATCCAGCGGCACGCTGGACCAGATGCTGAAAAAAGCCGCCAGCCATTACGAGGAACAGGTCAGCCAGGCGCTGGACCAGTTGACCAGCCTGCTGGAGCCGGCCATCGTGCTGGTCCTGGGCCTGCTGGTGGGTGGCCTGGTGGTGGCGATGTACCTACCGATCTTCCAGTTGGGTAGCTTGATCTGAACATGACTTTATGGACTTTACTGGCTGAGCAGCCGGCGTACTTCCTCACCTTGGCCACGGTGCTCGGCCTGCTGGTGGGCAGTTTTCTCAACGTGCTGGTGTACCGCCTGCCAATCATGCTGGAGCAGCAGTGGCAGCGTGAAGCGCAGGAAATACTGGAGTTGCCGATCACGCCGCACGAGCGTTTCAACCTGTGGCTACCTGCCTCGCGCTGCCCGCATTGCGCGCATCGGATTCGCGCGTGGGAAAACATTCCGGTCATCAGCTACCTGGCCTTGCGTGGGCGTTGCTCAGCCTGCAAAACCCGCATCAGCCCGCGCTATCCGTTGGTGGAAGTAGCCAGCGCGTTGCTGTCGCTGGTGGTGGCCTGGCGCTTTGGCGCTTCGCTCGAGGCCTTGCTGGCACTGCCGCTGACCTGGTGCCTGCTGGCCCTGAGCCTGATCGATGCCGAGCACCAGTTGCTGCCGGATGTACTGGTGCTGCCGATGCTGTGGCTGGGGCTGATCGTCAACGCCTTCGGCCTCTATATCCCGCTGACCAGTGCGCTGTGGGGCGCGGTGGCCGGATACCTCAGCCTGTGGACGGTGTACTGGCTGTTCAAGCTGGTTACCGGTAAGGAAGGCATGGGCTATGGCGACTTCAAGCTGATGGCGCTGATCGGGGCCTGGGGTGGCTGGCAGGTGTTGCCGTTGACTCTGCTGCTGTCGTCGGTGGTGGGGGCGCTGGCTGGGCTGTGCCTGCTGCGTCTGCGCCGGCATGCCATGGGCACGGCGATCCCGTTCGGCCCTTATCTGGCGATTGCGGGGTGGATTGCCGTGCTCTGGGGTGATGAAATATACGCCTCATACACACAACTGCTTGGATTCTGATGACCACTGCGGCCTTTACCCCCTGGATTCTCGGCCTTACCGGCGGCATTGGTAGCGGCAAGAGCGCCGCTGCCGAGCGTTTCGTCGAGCTTGGCGTGCACCTGGTCGATGCCGACCAGGCGGCGCGCTGGGTGGTCGAGCCTGGCCGCCCGGCCCTGGCCAGCATCGTCGAGCGCTTCGGCGCTAGCGTGCTGCAGGCGGATGGCCAACTCGATCGTGCCGCCCTGCGCCAGCTGATCTTCGCCGACCCAGCGCAGCGCAAATGGCTGGAACAATTGCTGCACCCGCTGATCGGGCAGGAAATTTTCAGCTACCTGGCCAAGGCGCAGTCGCCCTATGCGGTGTATGTGTCGCCGCTGCTGATCGAGTCGGGGCAGTACCAGAAAACCCAGCGGGTGCTGGTGATCGATGCGCCGCAGGAACTGCAGGTGGCGCGTACCCTGGCGCGTGACAACACCAGTGCCGAGCAGGTGCAGGCCATTCTCAAGGCCCAGCTGGCCCGCGAGGAGCGCCTGCGCCATGCCGATGATGTGGTGGTCAATGACGGCGACCTGGCCGCGCTGCATGAGCAGATTGACCGCCTGCACCACTTTTACCTGACCTTACGAGGAGGCCAGCCATGAGCCAGCCATTGACCGTCGATTGCCCGACCTGTGGCGCACCTGTGGAATGGCACGAGAAAAGCCCGTTCCGGCCGTTCTGTTCGGACCGTTGCAAGCTGATCGACCTGGGGGCCTGGGCGGCGGAGGAGCACAAGATTCCGGGGGCGGAAGACTCCGAGGATGAACTGTATTCGGGTGACCTGGAGCCGCGGCATTGAGCCGATAGCCAGGTGTTCTTCAGGGCCCTTTCGCGGGTGAACCCGCTCCCACAGAGACCTCACGGCTTTCAAGGCTGGTGCAGCACCTGTGGGAGCGGGTTTACCCGCGAAAGGGCCAGTACAGCCGCCACAAAATCACCGCTCATCCTCCTTCCACGGCGCCTGCAGATACCGCGTGCGGTTGAAGGTTTCCAGCCACTCCGGGCAAAACACTACCAGCGCACTGATCACCGTGCCGTTGATGAATGCTTCGGGGAACATCATCAGCCACAGGTAGCCGACAAAATCGCTGAGCCACTCCGGCATGGCGAAGCGCCCGTCCAGCCACAACAGCCCCAGCCCGACCGACAGGCAGGCCAGCACCGTCAAGGCTGCCGGAAAGAACCCTGAACAGAAGATATACACAAACAGGTTCCGCGGCTGGGCGCGCTCGACCGCTATCGCGCACACCTCGGCAATCAGCACCGGCAGGCCAACCAGCAACAAACCATTCAACCCCAGCGCCGCGAGGTCCTGGCGCCCCAGCACCAGCAAGCCAAGCTGGGCCATGAACCCACCCAGCACCGCCAGTGGCCAGTCCAGCAACAGCGTGACCGCCGTCATGCCAATGAAGTGGTACGACACCCCGGTATCGAAATCGCGCCTCACCAGCCACAGCGCAAACAGGCAAAACACCGTGCCAAACAGCAGATGCTGGCGGCGCCGGTCAGTGAACAGCTCAACCCAGCGCACCCGGCTGACCGCCCAGATCAGCAACGGCACATAACCCAGCCAGCCAAGCGTAAGGGTGGTGCCGGACAACACCTGCGCGCTGATCACCTGATGAATACCCCTTGCTACCTTGTGGATAAAAACGAGTCTACACCCATTCTCCCTTCCCTTCGGCTGCGGTAGGCTGGCACCCCCACTCGATGCAGGAAGCATTGCTCATGCCGGAAGGAATCAACCTCGCCCTGCTGCTGGCAGCAGCACTCAACGCCATCATCGGCGTGCTTCACCTGGCCATTATCGCTGTCGGGCCGCGCTGGTACCGTTTGTTCGGGGCCGGCGAGCGCATGGCCGTCGCCGCCGAAAAGGGCCACTGGTACCCGGGGCTGATCACTGCAGCCATCGCCTGCGTGCTGCTGGCCTGGTCGGCCTATGCGCTGTCGGCTGCCGGGGTCATCGGGCGGCTGCCCTTGCTGCTGCCGGCCATCTGCCTGATCACCTTGGTGTATCTGGTGCGTGGCCTGCTGGGGCCTATATTGCTGGCGGGCACCGGGCGCTCGCGGCGTTTCATCGTGGTCAGTTCGCTGATCTGCCTGGGGTTTGGCCTGGTGCATCTGCTTGGGGTGGTGGAGCAGTGGCCGGTACTGGGCTGATTTCTGCGCACAAACAGCATCTTATCGTCATCGATTAGCGGCTAAGCTTGTCTGCATGGATGACTCCGACTACCTGCGCCTGCTTACCATCCAGGCCGAACAAGCCAATGCCTTTCTCTCCAATGCCCGCAAGTGGGAGCGGGAGCGTTGGGTGTGCCAACGCCTGTTGCAGGGGCTGAACATCCCCTACCGCAGCGAGGACTTCACCCCGGCCGGGCAAGAACCGCCGGACGTGCTTTTCCGCGACGCGGCCTTCGAGGTGTTTTTCGTGCTCGACGAGGGCCGGCGCCTCAATGATGAATGGCGTGAAGAACTGCAGCGCCGGCGCAGTGCGTTTTCCCTGGCGCAACTGGTGCGCCGCGAAGCACGCCCGCGACGCATCAGTGCCACCGAGCTGCTGGGGCGCCTGGCGCCGACCTTGCGCAAGAAGGCGCACAACTACCGGGAACGCGGGCTGGAGCTGAACGAACTGGACATCATTGCCTTCGCCAGCCTCAAGCGCGAAGTGCTCGACCTCAACACCCACTTCCCACCGCCCACCGAATACCTGCGCCAGGGCTGGCGCTCGCTGTCGCTAGTCGGGCCGACGTTTGCCCGGGTGCTGTTCGCCCACCCCGACGCGCCGGATTTCCTGCGCGGCAACCTGGGCCGCAGCATTGTTTTCGACGTGGGCATCAGTCTTTGATCCACTGCAGCGAATGTTTGCGATGGCGTACACTCGGCGCCAGAGATAGAAAGCATTATCATTTGTTTCAAGCGCTTGCGTGAACGCTGTAGCGTTTACGCAGTCACAAACGTCTACCTGACGAGGCCCCACCATGACCAGCCGCCTGAATCCGGAAGATCAGCGTCGTGTCGATGAGTATCTACGAGCCCCCCAGCACCAAGTCGAGCGCAGGCCCTTCCGGCCGTGGCTGCTCCTTGTGCTGGTGGTGGCCGTGACCATCGGGTTGGGTCTCATCAGCCGCCTGCTCAGTGGACTGGTGCTATGAGCTGCTTCGCGCTCGCCCTCCCCTCGTGCAGTTTGCGGCCGGCCCCCGGGGCCACGAATTCCGTAAACCTTATGAGATATCCCCATGACTCATCGCATCGTGATTGTCGGCGGCGGCGCCGGCGGCCTGGAACTGGCGACCCGCCTGGGTAAAAGCCTGGGCAAGCGCAAGCAGGCCGAGATCACCCTGGTCGACGCCAACCTCACGCACATCTGGAAACCGCTGCTGCACGAAGTGGCTGCCGGCTCGCTGAACTCCTCGGAAGACGAACTGAACTACGTGGCCCAGGCCAAGTGGAACCACTTCAACTTCCAGCTGGGGCGCATGAGCGGCCTGGACCGTGAAGGTAAACAGATTCAACTGGCCGCCACCCTCGATGAAGATGGCCGCGAGCTGCTGCCTGCGCGCACCTTGGGCTACGACACCCTGGTCATTGCCGTGGGTTCCAACACCAACGACTTCGGCACCCTGGGCGCGGCACAGCACTGCCTGTTCCTCGATACCCGCAAGCAGGCCGAGCGCTTCCACCAGCAGCTGCTCAACCACTATCTGCGTGCCCATGCCGGTGATGTGGCGAGCGAGAAAATCAGCGTGGCTATCGTCGGCGCCGGCGCCACCGGTGTGGAACTGGCAGCCGAGCTGCACCACGCAGCCCACGAACTGGCGGCCTATGGCCTGGACCGCATCCAGCCCAAGGACATGCACATCACCCTTATCGAGGCGGGCCCGCGCGTCTTGCCGGCGCTGCCAGAGCGCATCAGCGTGCCGGTGCACAAGACCCTGGAAAAACTCGGGGTGAAGGTGATGACCAACGCTGCCGTCAGTGAAGTGACCGAGGATGGCCTGAAAACCAAAGACGGTGAAGTGATCCAGGCCAGCCTGAAGGTGTGGGCAGCGGGTATCCGTGCACCGGGTTTCCTCAAGGACATCGATGGCCTGGAAACCAACCGAATCAACCAGCTGGTGGTGCGCCCTACCCTGCAGACCACTCGCGACGACAATATCTTTGCCTTCGGTGATTGCGCCGCCTGCCCGCAACCGGGTAGCGACCGCAACGTGCCGCCACGTGCCCAGGCTGCGCACCAGCAGGCTTCGATGCTGGCGCAGAGTTTGAAGGCGCGGCTGGAGAACAAGGCGCTGCCGACTTATGAGTACAAGGACTACGGTTCGCTGGTGTCGCTGTCGCGCTTCTCGGCGGTGGGCAACCTGATGGGTAACCTGATGGGCAGCGTGAAGCTGGAGGGCTGGCTGGCGCGGATGTTCTATGTGTCGCTGTACCGGATGCACCAGATGGCGTTGTATGGGTTCTTCCGCACGGCGTTGATGATGCTGGGTAGCAAGATTGGCCGGGGTACCGAGCCGCGCCTGAAATTGCACTGACAGGCACTTGCTCCTACAGACACGGCACTGCCCTGTAGGAGCAGCCTTGTGCTGCGAAGAGGCCATTAGCGCCACAGAAAATCTTTTGTCGTACCGGCCCTTTCGCAGCACAAGGCTGCTCCTACAAGGGGTTGTGTTGCTGTGCGGAGCAGGCAAAAAAAAGGGCATCTCATTGGAGATGCCCTTTTTTTCATGGTGGGTCGTGTAGGATTCGAACCTACGACCAATTGGTTAAAAGCCAACTGCTCTACCAACTGAGCTAACGACCCGGAAATGGTCGGGGTGAGGGGATTCGAACTCCTGACATCCTGCTCCCAAAGCAGGCGCGCTACCGGACTGCGCTACACCCCGTGATACTTAAAGAAAAAGGGCATCTCGCTTGAGATGCCCTTTTTACATGGTGGGTCGTGTAGGATTCGAACCTACGACCAATTGGTTAAAAGCCAACTGCTCTACCAACTGAGCTAACGACCCGGAAAATGGTCGGGGTGAGGGGATTCGAACTCCTGACATCCTGCTCCCAAAGCAGGCGCGCTACCGGACTGCGCTACACCCCGAGATTGGCTCCGCGACCTGGACTCGAACCAGGGACCCAATGATTAACAGTCATTTGCTCTACCGACTGAGCTATCGCGGAACTGAACTTCGGCACATCTTTACAGCTTCGAAGCCTGTGTTAGCTTCGGTCTCTTTAGCTATCCGCTTTCGCGTTGCAGCTGCTGAGGCCGGCTATTCTACATTCTTCGTTTTGCTTGTCAACCACTTTTTTTCATTCAACTTACTGATTTGTAAGTTGTTTTGCGGTCACCGGTGTTGCTGGTGATTCGCTTAGTGCCTGACAACGCGGCGTATATTAGGGGCACTCGATTTTAGATGCAAGCAAAAAATTCAAAAATTTCAGCAAGTTATCCAGAAAGGCAGGAAAGACCCGGATTTGCTGGGGCTGTGCCGGCCCTTCGCGGTTTCAGCAGGCATAAAAAAAAAGCCCCGCAGATGCGGGGCTCATGATGAAGCAAATCAGCCAAAGACGATTTCGTCGCCTTCCACCTTGGCGGTAATCGCCGTCCCCGGCATGAACTTGCCTGCCAGGATCAACTGCGCCAACGGGTTTTCGATCCAACGCTGGATCGCGCGCTTCAGCGGCCGTGCGCCGTACACCGGGTCGTAACCCACGGCAATCAGCTTGTCCAACGCCTCCGGGCTCAGGCTCAGCGACAGTTCGCGCTCCAGCAGGCGGCTGCGCAGGCGGCCCAGCTGGATCTCGGTAATGCCGGCAATCTGCTCGCGGCCCAGTGGCTCGAACACCACCACTTCGTCGATTCGGTTGATGAACTCCGGGCGGAAGTGCGAACCCACCGCATCCATCACCGCCGCACGCTGTGCCTCGCGGTCACCCACCAGTTCCTGGATCTGCGCCGAGCCCAGGTTGGAGGTCATCACGATCACGGTGTTGCGGAAGTCCACGGTGCGCCCGTGGCTGTCGGTCAGGCGGCCGTCTTCCAGCACCTGCAGCAGCACGTTGAACACATCCGGGTGGGCCTTCTCCACCTCGTCCAGCAGCACCACCGAGTATGGCTTGCGCCGTACCGCCTCGGTCAGGTAACCGCCCTCTTCATACCCTACATAGCCTGGTGGGGCGCCGATCAGGCGAGCCACGGAATGCTTCTCCATGAACTCGGACATGTCGATGCGCACCATCGCCTCTTCGGTGTCGAACAGGAACTCGGCCAGCGCCTTGCACAGCTCGGTCTTGCCCACCCCGGTCGGGCCGAGGAACATGAACGAACCACTCGGCCGGTTCGGGTCGGACAGCCCGGCGCGCGAACGGCGCACGGCGTTGGCCACGGCGGTTACCGCCTCGCTTTGGCCGATCACGCGCTGGTGCAGCAGCTCTTCCATCTTCAGCAGCTTTTCACGCTCGCCTTCGAGCATCTTGGCTACCGGAATACCGGTCCACTTCGACACCACTTCGGCAATTTCTTCCTCGGTGACCTTGTTGCGCAGCAACTGGTTTTCGGTCTTGCCGTGCTGGTCGACCATCTGCAGGCTGCGCTCCAGGTCAGGGATCACCCCGTACTGCAGCTCGGCCATGCGGCTCAGGTCGCCTTTGCGACGGGCGGTTTCCAGCTCCTGGCGGGCCTGTTCGATCTTTTGCTGGATCTGCGCCGAACCCTGTACCTCGGCCTTCTCGGAGGCCCAGATTTCTTCCAGGTCGGAATACTCACGCTCCAGCCGCTCGATTTCCTCGGTCAGCTTCTCCAGGCGCTTCTTCGCCGCTTCGTCTTCTTCCTTCTTCAGCGCCTGCGATTCCACCTTCAGCTGGATCAGGCGGCGGTCGAGGCGATCGAGCACTTCCGGCTTGGAGTCGATCTCCATGCGGATGCGGCTGGCCGCTTCGTCGATAAGGTCGATGGCCTTGTCCGGCAGCTGGCGGTCGGTGATGTAGCGGTGGCTGAGCTTGGCCGCAGCGATGATTGCACCGTCGGTGATGGCCACTTTGTGGTGCACTTCATAGCGCTCTTTCAGGCCACGCAGGATGGCGATGGTGTCTTCCTCGCTCGGCTCCTCGACCAGCACCTTCTGGAAGCGGCGCTCCAGGGCAGCATCCTTTTCGATGAACTGGCGGTACTCGTTCAGCGTGGTGGCGCCAACGCAGTGCAACTCGCCACGGGCCAGGGCCGGCTTGAGCATGTTGCCAGCGTCCATGGCGCCCTCGCCTTTGCCGGCGCCAACCATGGTGTGCAGCTCGTCGATGAACAGGATGATCTGGCCTTCCTGCTTGGAAAGCTCGTTCAGCAGGCCTTTGAGGCGCTCTTCGAACTCGCCGCGGTACTTGGCACCGGCAATCAGCGCGCCCATGTCCAGCGCCAGCAGGCGCTTGCCCTTGAGGCCGTCAGGCACTTCACCGTTGATGATGCGCTGGGCCAGGCCTTCGGCGATGGCGGTTTTACCTACGCCAGGCTCACCGATCAGCACCGGGTTGTTCTTGGTACGGCGTTGCAGCACCTGTACGGTACGGCGGATTTCGTCGTCACGGCCGATCACCGGGTCCAGCTTGCCTTCTTCGGCACGCTTGGTCAGGTCGACGGTGTACTTGTCCAGCGCCTGGCGCGACTCCTCGGCATTGGCGTCATTGACTGCCGCGCCGCCACGCAGGTTGTTGATGGCGTTTTCCAGGGCTTTCTTGCTTACGCCCTGGCCCAGCAACAGCTTGCCGAGCTTGCTGTTCTCGTCCATGGCGGCCAGCAGCACCAGCTCGCTGGAAATGAACTGGTCACCTTTCTGCTGGGCCAGGCGGTCGGCCTGGTTGAGCAGGCGTGCCAGGTCCTGCGACATGTTCACGTCGCCGGTGGGGTTCTGGATTTTCGGCAGCTGGTCGAGTTCTTTCACCAGCGCCTGACGCAGGCTGTTGATGTCGAAGCCTACCTGCATCAGCAGCGGCTTGATCGAACCGCCCTGCTGCTCGAGCAGTGCCTGCAACAGGTGCACGGGCTCGATGGCGGGGTGGTCCATGCCAACGGCCAGGGACTGGGCATCTGATAATGCAAGCTGCAGCTTGCTGGTCAAACGGTCTATTCGCATGGGGGTACCTTCCTTTAAAGGGCAGGTCGGAGCGATGGACAGCGCCTGTTTATGAAGAAACCTGCCTGAGATGACCTTATAGATAAGGCTGATTCTGGAAGATTCAAGCGTAGCGGGGTTGACCAGGATCAACCTGTTGAATCAGTGCCAAGGCATTCGCGGGTGAACCCGCTCCCACAGGTACTGCACCGCTCTCAAGGCCTGTGATTAGGCTGTGGGAGCGGGTTTACCCGCGAAGAGGCCGGTACAGGCTAGCGCGGTTCCAGCCATACCAGGGAAGCGAAGCGCCCACCCTGCGGGGTACGGCGATAGGAGAAGAACCGCTCATCGCTGACCGTGCACAAGCCACCGCCATGAACAGCAGTCACCCCACGCGCCGCCAAACGGATACGCGCCAGCTCATAGATGTCAGCCATCAACTTGCCCGGCCGGGCACCATCCACGAAGGCCCTGGCCGCCTCCGGGTGCACCGCCGTAAAGGCGTCACGCACTTCCAGCCCCACTTCGAACGCCTGCGGGCCAATCGCCGGCCCCAACCACACCAGCACCTCTTCGGGCGGCAGTGCCAGGCGATCCAGAGTAGCCTCCAGCACACCACCGGCCAGCCCGCGCCAGCCGGCATGCGCTGCCGCCACGCGGGTCCCTGCCCGGTCGCAGAACAGCGCAGGCAGGCAATCGGCAGTCATCACGGTGCAGGCAATGCCAGGCTGGTCGGTCCAGCTGGCGTCAGCCTCGGCCACCACGGCCGGGTTGGCATCCGCCACCACCAGCCCGTGCACCTGCTTGAGCCAGGCTGGCTGGATGGCGAACTCGTCGCTCAGGCGACGACGGTTCTCAGCCACCGCGGCAGGGTCGTCCCCTACATGGTCACCAAGGTTGAAGGTTTCATAGGGCGGCAGGCTGATACCGCCCTGGCGGGTAGTGACACAGGCGCGCACCGAGGCCGGGGCCGGCCAGTCGGGGAACAGCAGCGACTGCGTCAGGCCACTCATCCGATAAAGCTCTCGCGGTCCTGGTTCAGCAGCGACAGCAACCAGACGAAGTCATCCGGCAGCGGCGATTCCCACTCCATGCGCTCACCGGTAGTCGGATGCACCAGTGCCAGGAAGCGCGCGTGCAAGGCCTGACGCGGGAAGGTCTTCACCGCTTCGACCATGGTCGGGCTGGCTGCCGGCGGAATGCGGAAGCGGCCGCCGTAGGTCTGGTCGCCGACCAGCGGGTAGCCGACATGGGCCATGTGCACACGAATCTGGTGGGTACGGCCGGTTTCCAGCTTCACTCGCACGTGGGTGTGCGAGCGGAAGCGCTTGAGCACGCGGTAGTGGCTGACCGCTGGCTTGCCGCCGTCGGTGACTGCCATGCGCTGGCGCATGCCGCCGTGGCGACCAATGGGCGCGTCGATCTTGCCACCGGCAGTCACCACGCCAACCACGATGCATTCATAAATGCGGCTGACCGAGCGTTTTTGCAGCTGGTCGACCAGGTTGGTCTGCGCCTGCAGGGTCTTGGCCACCACCATCAGGCCGGTGGTGTCCTTGTCCAGGCGGTGCACGATGCCGGCGCGCGGCACGTTGATGATGTCGGGCACATGGTGCAGCAGCGCATTCAGCAAGGTGCCGCTGGCATGCCCGGCTGCCGGGTGTACCACCAGGCCGGCAGGTTTGTTGATCACCAGGATCTGGTCGTCTTCATAGACGATGTCCAGCGCAATGTCCTCGGCCTCCCACTCGCCCTGGGCCTCTTGCTCGGCCTCCAGGGCCAGCACGGCGCCACCATGGACGGTGTCACGCGGGCGCAGGACCGCGCCATCGACCGTCAGGCGGCCTTCTTTGATCCAGGTAGTCAGCCGCGAGCGCGAATACTCGTCGAACAATTGGGCGGCGACCTGGTCGAGGCGTTGACCGCCCAGTTCGGACGGGACCTCTGCGCTAAGTTGAATGATCTCGGACATGCTCGATTCGGCGGGCGCACAGCCTTTGGTTTCGGCTGCGAGCTTGTGGTTAAATACGGCTTCTTTTGTCCCGGGGTTGGCCGGGGCGCTCATCATAACAGGACGGCACCGCCCAAGACAGCGGCCGTCAAAGGGACGCAAGCCGCCATGCAAGTGAAACACCTGCTGCTGATCGCCATCCTCGGGCTCACCGCGGCCTGTTCCTCCAATAAAGAAGTGATCGACGAGAACCTCAGCGAGGCCGAGCTGTACCAGCAGGCGCAAGCTGACCTGGACAACTCCAGCTACACCAGTGCCGTGAACAAGCTCAAGGCCCTGGAGTCGCGCTACCCGTTCGGCCGCTATGCCGACCAGGCGCAGCTTGAGCTGATCTACGCCAACTACAAGAACTCCGAGCCCGAGGCTGCCAAGTCGGCGGCCGAGCGCTTCATCCGTCTGCACCCGCAGCACCCGAATGTCGACTACGCCTACTACCTCAAGGGCCTGACATCGTTCGACCAGGACCGTGGCCTGGTGGCGCGCTTCCTGCCGCTGGACATGACCAAGCGTGACCCGGGCGCTGCCCGCGACTCGTACAACGAGTTCGCCCAACTGACCAGCCGCTTCCCCAACAGCCGTTACGCGCCCGACGCCAAGCAGCGCATGATCTACCTGCGCAACCTGCTGGCTTCGTACGAAATCCATGTGGCCGACTACTACCTGAGCCGCCAGGCCTATGTAGCCGCTGCCAACCGTGGCCGCTATGTGGTGGAAAACTTCCAGGAAACCCCATCGGTCGGCGACGGCCTGGCGGTGATGGTCGAGGCGTACCAGAAGATGCACCTGGACGAACTGGCCGCCACCAGCCTGGAAACCCTCAAGCTCAACTACCCGGACCACCCGAGCCTGGTGGATGGCGAGTTCCAGCCCAAGCAGACCGAGTCTGATGGCCGCGGCTGGCTGTCCAAGGCCACCCTGGGCCTGATCGAAACCGACACCCCGCTGCCGCCGGGCGAAACCCGCGCCAACCAGGACGTGGTCAAGCAGTTCCAGGACGCACGCGACGAGATGCCGCGCGAGCTGCTGCCAACGGACGAGAACGGCGACCCGATCGTGCCGGAAGGGCCGAAGGAAGCCGAGAAAGACCGCTCCTGGTTCAGCTACATGACCTTTGGTCTGTTCGACTGATACGCAGCGGTACATGAAAGGGAGGCCCTGGGCCTCCCTTTTTTATTGGCCGCGTCCTAGACTATCGGCTTCTTCAACCGACAAGCTGGACACCATGGTTCGCCTACTTTTCTGGATCGCCCTGATCGCCGCCGCGTTCTGGCTGTGGCGCAAGTTCAAAGCCAGCCAACAGTCGCACCCCGAGGCGAAGCTGGATGCGCCGCTAAAGATGGTGCGCTGCGCCCATTGCGGCGTGCATCTGCCCAATGACCGGGCGCTGCAGCAGGGCAACGAGTGGTACTGCAGCCAGGCGCACCTGCAGCAGGGGCCTGGCCGCCAAGACTGAATTCAAATCTCCACTGGCTTCTTCGCGGGTAATCCCGCTCCCACAGGGATTGCACAGTTTTCGAAACCTGTGCTCTACCCGCGAAGAGGCCCTCAGCCCAGCCGCCCGGTTGGCGCATAGGGCGCCGGGTCGATGATCGGCTCGGCCCCGGTCAGCAAGTCGGTAAACAGCTGGCACGAAGCCGGCGCCAGCACCAGCCCGTTGCGGTAATGCCCGCAGTTCAGCCACAACCCCGCATGCCCCGGCACTGGCCCGATATACGGAATACCTTCCGGCGACCCCGGCCGCAGCCCGGCCCAATGCCCCACCACCGTGGCCCCCTCGAGCTGAGGCAACAACTCCACAGCCGACGCCTTCAGGCTCTCCAGTGCATCCTCGGTCGGGGTCTTGTCGTACCCGGCATGCTCCAGCGTGCTACCCACCAGAATATGCCCGTCGCGCCGCGGGATCGCGTAGCGCCCCTTGGCCAGCACCATGCTCGGCAGGAAGTCTTCGGCACACTTGAACAGAATCATCTGGCCCTTCACTGGCTCCACCGGCAGCTCAAGGCCAAGGGTGCGCAGCAGGTCGCCACTCCAGGCGCCGGCACTGAGCACCACCTCATCCGCCGCCAGCACGCCGTCGGCCGTCTGCACACCGGTCACGCGGCCGCCTTGCTGGACGAAGCCGGTAACCTGGCAGTGCTCACGCAAGGTCACGTTGGGCAACGCCAGCAAAGCCGCCTTGAGCGACTTCACAAGGCGCGGGTTGCGCACGTTGGCCACCCCGGCCATGTAGATGGCACGCTTGAAGCCTGGGCCCAGCACCGGCACCGCGTCATAGGCCACCGAGATATCCACGGCACTCAGCGGTCGTTGCTCGCGCTCGGCCCAGGCCAGCGCTTCGGCCTCGTCGTCCAGGTCGAGCCAGTACAGGCCGGTGATGTGCACTTCGGGGTCGACGCCGGTACTGGCGAACAAACGCTCGCCCAGCTGTGGATAAAAGTCTTGCGACCAGTGTGCCAAGGCGGTCACCGCCGGGCTGTAGCGCCACGGGTACAGCGGCGAGACGATGCCACCGCCGGCCCAGGACGACTCGCGGCCGACTTCACCCTGATCACACACCACTACCTGCCCGACCTTCGCCGCCAGGTTGAATGCCGTCAGCAGGCCGATCACCCCGCCGCCGACCACCACTACTTGCTTGCTCATCTGTCGATCCAACACCTGAAGTAAATCCGCGATGCACCGGGCATCATTCAACCCTCAGTTTCCCCAGCAGTGCTCGCTGCCGGCAACGGCCCCCGGATTGCGCTGCACGCCAGCCTGGTCGAGCTGGAAATCGCCACAGCGGTCCTGCGCCATCAGCCCGCTCGGCAGCCGCCGGGCGCGCAGCGTGAAGGTGTCGCTATCGCGCTGGGCCTGAAGGCTGTAATAGCGGGTACCGTCGGGCAAGGCCGGGTCGCCCTCGGCGTATTGGCCAGTGCGTACGCGGTGGCGTTCCAGGCGCAGGGCGGCATCATGCAGCAGGCCAACCACTTCGCTGCGTGCAGCCCGCCGTAGCTGGTCGCTGTAACTGGGGTAGGCAATGGCTGCCAGAATGCCGGTCACGGCCAGCACAATCAACAACTCGATCAGGCTCAAGCCTTGCTGCATGTCAGTCTCCTCGCAATCTTTGCCGCCAGGTGATGCGCCGGGTTGTGTCGCCGGCCACGGCGTAGACGGCTTCCAGTACATGCCGTGACGGGGTTTGCCTGCTGACGGCAGTTATCCGGAACAGCGTGACCTGCTGCCCTTCCGGCATGTGTGCGGCGCGAGTGCTGGGTCCCAGGTTCTGTATATGGAAGTAACCGGATGCCGTGTGTTGCCACTGCCCCGGCAGATCATGCGGCCGGGTTGGCGGAAGGCACGCTGTGCATGGATCAGGGGGGGCCCGACCAAGCTCGCTCGCCCCTGCCTGCAAGGTGGCCTCTGCCTCTTCAAATGCCAGCAGGCCATCGTGCATGTCACTGACCATGCGCGTTTCAACCACGGCTTCGCGCAGGGCCGAGGCCGTCAGCAAACCTAGCAGCAGGCTCAACACCAACGCCAACAGCAACACAACACCGCGTTGACGCTTCATGGCCCTGGTACCGGGTTGCGCAACGCCACGCTCAGTTCATGATGTTGTTCGAGCCTGAGCGTGGGCTCGTATAACGTCAGCGCAATATCTACCCGCTCTCCATGCGACGTTTGCACACGTTCGAAACGCGCCGCTCGCACATTCTCCACCAACGGCTGAAAGCTTGTTCCTCGCTTGAACTTCAGCACATTGCCCTGAAGCTGATAAACGTACTTGCTGATGGGATACGCCAACGGGTATCGCTCATCGCGCTCTGTTTGTACGAGCACCTTCTCGACACAGTCCGTCTGCAAAAGCCAGTCACCCTTGCCAGCCTGTCCGGGCAACTCCGCCACAACCAGGCTTAGAGTGCTGGTATCAACTTCCAACGGGCGGGCGAATGCCAGCTGTGCGCTCGACTCCTTGACGTCGCCAGGCGCTATCCGCAGGCAACCAAACATCCCCGCCATGCGGATATCCTGCGCCATGCGCAGCAATGCCAGCCGCGCCTCATCCTGCATGCGCACTGCTGTACTTTGCAGGCGCCCAGCCTGGTGAGCAGAGACAAACAGTTGGCCGGCCGCCACCAGCAACATCAACCCGATGGACAGCGCCAGCGTCAGCTCAAGCAAGCCGAAACCACCCTGGAGGCGCCTCACCGCCTGCTCCGTTCACGCTCACTGTGCGTTGCCAGCGCCGCCTGCCCTTCGCGGCGCGCGCTGTCGGTAGCCTGCAATGCCTGCACTTGCAGGCCTGCCGCTGCAAACATGCCCACGGCCACAACCGTCATTGCCAACAGCACTTCCAGGAGCGTCATGCCCCATTGCCTTGTGTGCATCCCTGCACCTCCCGCGACTTTTCCCGCAATTGCCTTGAACCCGGGCGACTGGACCGCTTGTCCAACGACCGTGAAGCTACAGCCAAGCACTTCCAGGGAGGAATGCACGGTGAAGCAACGAGGTGTAACACTGATTCAAATGTTGTCGGCCTTGGCGGTGGCCATATTGCTGACGCAGCTCGGCATGCCGGCCTACGCCAGGTTGAGCGATGACCTACACAGGGCGGCGGCCGCCCGTGACCTGGCACAGGCGCTGCGCAGCGCGCGCAGCCATGCCGTGCTGCAAAGCCAGCGCGTGCTGGTGCAGGCGTTGGACGGTCATTGGGGGAATGGTTGGCGGGTGGTGCTGGAGCATAACCAGCAGGTGCTGCGCGAGCAGCGTCTTTCACGGCCGCTGAAGATTACGAGTAATCGCGGTGGGCAGCTGAAATTCAGTGCGCAGGGGGTTCCGCTGGGGCCGAACAATAATTGGCTTGCTTCAACGATGGAGGTTTGCGAGCGCTTGACCGCAACCAGCCAGTATCAAGTGGTGATGGCATCCACTGGCAGGGTCAGGGTAGAAATGGGAGAGCCCAAAAACTCCCAATGCAAAAACACTTCCAATAGGTCAGCGCGGTCACTGTAGGAGCGGCCCTTTCGCGACACAAGGCCGCTCCCACATAAAACAGCCCCCAGGTGCGGGCCGTGTCAGATCAGCGACCGAACCCGCAGCTCTTTGGGCATGGAGAAGGTGATGTTCTCTTCCCGCCCATCCAGCTCTTCAGCGCCGCTGGCGCCCCAGGCCTTGAGCTGCTCGATCACGCCACGCACCAGCACTTCGGGGGCCGAAGCACCGGCGGTAATGCCGATCCGCGCCGCCTGGTCGAACCAGCCACGTTGCAGGTCTTCGGCACCGTCGATCAGGTAAGCCGGGGTGCCCATGCGCTCGGCCAGCTCGCGCAGGCGGTTGGAGTTGGAGCTGTTCGGGCTGCCGACCACCAGTACCACGTCGCACTCGTCCGCCAGTTGCTTGACTGCGTCCTGGCGGTTCTGGGTGGCATAGCAGATGTCGTCCTTGCGCGGGCCGCCGATGTTCGGGAAGCGCGCACGCAGGGCGTCGATGACGCGGCTGGTGTCGTCCATCGACAGCGTGGTCTGGGTGACGAATGCCAGGTGGTCCGGGTCTTTCACCTGCAGGTTGGCAACATCCTCCTCGTCTTCGACGAGGTAGATGGCGCCACCATTGCTGGCGTCGTACTGGCCCATGGTGCCTTCGACTTCCGGGTGCCCTTCATGGCCGATGAGGATGCACTCACGGCCGTCGCGGCTGTACTTGGCCACTTCGATGTGCACCTTGGTCACCAGCGGGCAGGTGGCATCGAACACTTTCAGGCCACGGCCAGCGGCTTCCTGGCGCACGGCCTGGGAAACGCCGTGGGCACTGAAGATGACGATGACATCGTCCGGCACCTGGTCCAGCTCTTCGACGAAGATAGCACCACGGTTGCGCAGGTCTTCTACCACGAACTTGTTGTGCACCACTTCGTGACGCACGTAGATCGGTGGGCCGAAGACTTCCAGCGCGCGGTTGACGATCTCGATCGCCCGGTCGACCCCCGCGCAGAAGCCGCGGGGGTTGGCGAGTTTGATTTGCATGCTCGGCTCCAGGCTTACAGGGCCTTCACCTCGAGGATCTCCACCTCGAAGGTCAGGGTCTTGCCAGCCAGTGGGTGATTGAAGTCGATGGTCACCTGGTCGTCATCGAACGCTTTCACCACACCCGGCAGCTCGGTGTTGGCGGCGTCGTTGAAGATGATCAGCAGCCCTTCGGACAACTCCATGCCCTCGAACTGGGACCGCGGCATGACCTGCACGTTCTGCGGGTTGGGCTGGCCGAAGGCGTTCTCCGGGGCCACCACGACGGTGCGCTTGTCACCGCCCTTGAAACCGAACAGGGCGTTCTCGAAACCTGGCAGCAGGTTGCCATCGCCGACCTTGAAGGTGGCCGGGGCTTTGTCGAACGTGCTGTCGACGGTGTCGCCGTTTTCCAGGTGCAGCGCGAAGTGCAGGGTGACTTCGGTGTTCTGGCCGATACGGGTGTCAGTCATGGACCGGATCCTCGGACTTCTTGCTCTTGAACATGTCCAGCGCCAGCATCACCGCACCAACGGTGATAGCGCTGTCGGCCAGGTTGAAGGCCGGGAAGTAATGGCGGTTCTGCCAGTGCACCAGGATGAAGTCGACCACATGGCCGAGCACAACGCGGTCATACAGGTTGCCGATCGCGCCACCCAGCACCAGCGCCAGCGCCACGGCCAGCCAGGTATCGTTGCGCCCCAGGCGCTTGAGCCACACCACCAGCACGGCACTCACCACCACGGCGATCAGGGCGAACAGCCAGCGCTGCCAGCCGGAGCTTTCCGCCAGGAAGCTGAAGGCCGCGCCAGTGTTGTAGGCCAAGGTCCAGCTGAAGTAGTCAGGGATGACGACAATCTGCTGGTACATGGTCAGGGCATTGTTGAAATACAGCTTGGTGGCCTGGTCGAGGACCAGTACCACCAGGCTCAGCCAAAGCCATGCAAGGCGCCCGAAGCGCCCCGCTGCAAGGTTAGGCATAGTGGCGCACCTCACCGGAACCGCTCAGGTTGTCGACGCAACGGCCGCAGATTTCCGGGTGCTCCGGGTGGCTGCCGACGTCGGCGCGGAAGTGCCAGCACCGGCCGCACTTGGCGTGGCCGGACTTGACCACTTGCAGCTTGAGGCCTTCGACTTCGGTGGCCACGGCCTCGGCCGGTGCCTGCACGAACGGCACTACGCTGGCAGCCGAGGTAATCAGCACGAAGCGCAGTTCGTCGCCCAGCTTGCCCAGGTCGGCGCTCAGGCCTTCGTCGGCGTACAGGGTGACTTCGGCCTGCAGGTTGCCGCCGATGACCTTGGCGGTACGCTGGTTTTCCAGCTCCTTGTTGACCGATGCCTTGACGGCCATCACACGGTCCCAGTAGGCGCGGTCCAGTTCGGAGCCTTCCGGCAGCTCGCTCAGGCCTTCGTACCAGCCGTTGAGCATTACCGACTCGTTGCGCTCGCCTGGCAGGTACTGCCAGATTTCGTCGGCGGTGAACGCCAGGATTGGCGCGATCCAGCGCACCAGCGCCTCGCTGATGTGGTACAGCGCGGTCTGGCAGGAACGGCGGGCGACACTGTTGGCGCCGGTGGTGTACTGACGATCCTTGATGATGTCGAGGTAGAAGCCGCCCAGCTCCTGTACGCAGAAGTTGTGCACCTTGGAGTAGACGTTCCAGAAACGGTACTCGCTGTAGTGCTCTTCCAGCTCGCGTTGTAGCAGCAGGGTGCGGTCCACCGCCCAGCGGTCCAGCGCCAGCATGTCTTCCGGGGCCAGCAGGTCGCGGGCCGGGTCGAAGCCAGACAGGTTGGACAGCAGGAAGCGCGCAGTGTTGCGGATACGGCGGTAGGCATCGGCACTGCGCTGCAGGATCTGCTCGGAAACGGCCATTTCACCGGAGTAGTCGGTGGCAGCTACCCACAGGCGCAGGATGTCGGCACCCAGGGTGTTGTTGACCTTCTCCGGCTCGATGGTGTTGCCCAGCGACTTGGACATCTTGCGGCCGTTCTCGTCGACGGTGAAGCCGTGGGTCAGCAGCTCGCGGTACGGCGCGTGGCCGTCGATGGCGCAACCGGTCAGCAAGGACGAGTGGAACCAGCCGCGGTGCTGGTCGGAACCTTCCAGGTACAGGTCGGCACGCGGACCGGTAGCATGGCCGATGTCATGCGAGCCACGCAGCACATGCCAGTGGGTGGTACCCGAGTCGAACCACACGTCGAGAGTGTCGGCGATCTTGTCGTACTGCTCGGCTTCAGCGCCCAGCAGCTCGGCGGCATCCAGCTTGAACCAGGCCTCGATGCCCTCCTGTTCGACACGCTTGGCCACTTCTTCCATGAGTTCGACGGTACGCGGGTGCAGCTCGCCGGTCTGCTTGTGCAGGAAGAACGGGATCGGCACGCCCCAGTTACGCTGACGCGAGATGCACCAGTCCGGGCGGTTGGCGATCATCGCGTGCAGGCGCGCCTGGCCCCAGGCCGGGACGAACTTGGTGTCCTCGATGGCTTTCAGTGCGCGCTCACGCAGCGGCTCGCCAGTGCTCGGCTGCTTGTCCATACCCACGAACCACTGCGCGGTGGCGCGGTAGATCAGCGGGGTCTTGTGGCGCCAGCAGTGCATGTAGCTGTGGCTGATGGTTTCGGTGTGCATCAGCGCACCGACTTCGCTCAGCTTCTCGACGATGGCCGGGTTGGCCTTCCAGATGAACTGGCCGCCGAAGAATGGCAGCGAATCGACGTACACACCGTTGCTCTGCACCGGGGTGAGGATGTCGTCGTTGACCATGCCGTAGCGCTTGCAGGTGACGAAGTCGTCTTCACCGTAGGCTGGCGAGGAGTGAACCACGCCGGTACCGGCGCCCAGTTCGACGTAGTCGGCCAGGTAGACTGGCGACAGGCGATCGTAGAACGGGTGGCGGAAGTTGATCAGCTCCAGCGCCGAACCTTGGGCGGTGGCGATGACCGAGCCTTCCAGGCCGTAGCGCTTGAGGCACGACTCGACCAGCTCTTCTGCCAGCACCAGCAGGCGCTCGCCGGTATCGACCAGAGCGTACTTGAACTCCGGGTGGATGTTCAGCGCCTGGTTGGCCGGGATGGTCCACGGGGTAGTGGTCCAGATCACGATAGCGGCCGGCTTGGCCAGCGAGGCCAGGCCGAAGGCAGCAGCCAGCTTGGCCTCATCGGCAGCCGGGAAGGCAACGTCGATGGTCTGCGATTTCTTGTCGGCGTACTCGACTTCGGCCTCGGCCAAGGCCGAACCGCAATCGAAGCACCAGTTCACCGGCTTCAGGCCCTTGAACACGAAGCCTTGCTTGACCATTTCGGCCAGGGCGCGGATTTCGCCGGCCTCGTTGGCGAAGTTCATGGTCTTGTACGGGTTGTCCCAGTCACCCAGCACGCCCAGGCGGATGAACTCGGTCTTCTGCCCTTCGATCTGCTCGGCGGCGTACTCGCGGCACAGCTCGCGGGTGCGGTCGGCGGACAGGTGCTTGCCATGGGTGACCTCGACCTTGTGCTCGATCGGCAGGCCATGGCAGTCCCAGCCCGGCACGTACGGCGCATCGAAGCCGGCCAGGGTCTTGGAACGGACGATCATGTCCTTGAGGATCTTGTTCAGCGCATGACCGATGTGAATCTTGCCGTTGGCATAGGGCGGGCCGTCGTGCAGGACGAACTTGGGACGATCCTTGCCAATTTCGCGCAGCTTCTGGTACAGGCCAATGCTGTCCCAGCGCTGCAGGATCTGCGGTTCGCGCTGAGGCAGGCCGGCCTTCATGGGGAAGGCGGTGTCCGGAAGGTTAAGCGTGGCTTTGTAGTCGGTCATTTCAGGCTCTTCGTTAGCGGTTGAGCGTGCCAATGTGCACGTGCGGCGGCGATATCCGCATCGATCGCCGACTTCAGCGCCTCCAGGGAGGCGAATCGCTGCTCTTCACGCAGCTTGTGGTGGAACTCCACCGTCAGGCGCCGGCCATACAGGTCGCCGGCATAGTCCAGCAGATGAATCTCAAGGTGCGGGCGCCCGTCACCTGCAACGGTGGGGCGCACGCCGATATTGCCGACACCCGGCCAGGCCTTGCCGTCGATTTCGATGCTGGCCAGGTAGACCCCGGACAGCGGCACGCGGCGGCGCTTGAGCTGGATGTTGGCGGTAGGTGTGCCGAGCTGGCGGGCCAGCTTCTGGCCATGCAGCACGCGGCCGGCGATGCGGTACGGGCGGCCCAACAGGTGCTCGGCCAACTCGAAGTTGCCTTCGGACAGGGCCTTGCGCACTTCGGTGCTGCTGACCCGCAGGCCGTCCTGGATTACGGTGTTGGCGGCCTCGACGGTGAAGCCATACTGCTTGCCGGCGTCGACCAGGAAGGCGAAGTCGCCGACGCGGTCGCAGCCGAAGCGGAAGTCATCGCCCACTTCGAGGTGGCGCACACCCAGGCCGTCGACCAGGATGGCCTTGACGAAGGCATCGGCGCCGAGCTTGCTCAGGCGCTGGTTGAATGCCAGGCACAGCACACGGTCGATGCCTTCGGCCGCCAGCAGCTCGATCTTGTCGCGCAGGCGGGCCAGGCGGGCCGGCGCTGTATCGGGAGCGAAGTACTCGCGTGGTTGCGGTTCGAAGATCACCACGCAGGTCGGCAGGCTCAAGGCCTGGCCGCGCTCGCGCAGGCGCGCCAGGATCGCCTGGTGGCCGCGGTGAACCCCATCGAAGTTGCCAATGGTGGCGACACAGCCCCGGTGCTCGGGGCGCAGGTTGTGAAGACCTCGAACCAGCTGCATAACGCGCTTCTTGCTCATAAAGTGGCCGATTATAACCACACCCGGGCGCCGGTGACAGGCAGCAGCGCCCAAGGGCGGCGTGGAATGCGAAAAACCGACGCCTGACCCGCCCGATGCCTCAGTGCAAGGCCTTTCGGGCGAAATGTCGAGGACGGAAGCCGCAAAGGTACAGGCAGCCGAAATAGGTCACGACGCCCGCCAGCACCAGAGCCCCCAAGCGCACCAGGCGCTCGAGCATGTTGCCCTGCTCCCAGGCCGGCAGGTAATGCATGCCGGCCAGCAACACCGCTGACATCAGTCCCACCGCCAGCAACAGCTTGAACAGGAACATCGCCCACCCGGGCTGCGGCTGGAACAGCTGCTGGCTGCGCAGCTTCCAGAACAGCAGGCCGGCGTTCAGGCAGGCCCCCAGGCTGATCGCCAGGGCCAGGCCGGCATGCGCGAGCGGGCCGATCAGGGCCAGGTTGAACAGCTGAGTGCAGACCAGGGTGAATACCGCGATCTTCACCGGCGTACGGATATTCTGCTGCGCATAGAAGCCAGGTGCCAGTACCTTGACCAGAATGATGGCCAGCAGGCCCACGGAATAGGCGATCAGCGCCCGCTGGGTCATGGCTGCGTCGACGGCCGTGAACTTGCCGTACTGAAACAGCGCCACGGTCAACGGCTCGGCGAGGATGGCCAGGGCCAGGGTGCAGGGCAGCACCAGCAGGAAGCACAGGCGCAGGCCCCAGTCGAGGATCCGCGAGTATTCCTCGCGGTCCTTGTTGGCGTAGGTTTTGGCCAGGGTTGGCAGCAGTATGGTACCCAGGGCCACGCCCAGTACGCCGGAAGGCAGCTCCATGAGGCGGTCGGCGTAGTACATCCACGACACCGAACCGGCCACCAGGAAGGAGGCAAAGATGGTGTTGATGATCAGCGAGATTTGGCTCACCGACACCCCGAGGATCGCTGGCAGCATCTGCTTGAGCACCCGCCATACGCCAGCATCACGCAGGTTCAGGCGTGGCAGCACGAGCATGCCGATCTTCCTCAACGCTGGCAGCTGGTAAAGCAACTGCGCCAGGCCACCGGCCAGCACACCCCAGGCAAGGGCCATGATAGGCGGGTCGAAATATGGCGTAAGCAGCACGGCGAAGGCGATCATCGCCACGTTCAGCAGGGTCGGGGTAAAGGCCGGCACCGAGAAGCGGTTCCAGGTATTGAGGATCGCCCCGGCCAGGGACGACAGCGAAATCAGCAATATATAAGGAAAGGTCACCCGCAACAGGTCGGTGGTGAGCTCGTATTTTTCGGCGCTGTCGACAAAGCCCGGCGCGGTCGCCCACACCACCCACGGCGCCGCCAGGATGCCGATAGCGGTCACCAGGGCCAGGGCCAGGGTCAACAGGCCGCTGACATAGGCGACGAAGGTGCGGGTCGCCTCTTCGCCTTGCTGGGTCTTGTATTCAGCCAGGATCGGCACGAAGGCCTGGGAAAACGCCCCTTCAGCGAAGATGCGCCGCAGCAGGTTGGGCAGCTTGAAGGCGATGAAGAAGGCATCGGTAGCGATGCCGGCACCGAAAACACGCGCCAGGATGGTGTCGCGGACAAAGCCCAGCACCCGCGAAATCATGGTGATCGAGCTTACCGCAGCCAGAGATTTGAGCAGGTTCATCGAAAAGATTCACGCCAAGGGCAGAGGACGCTGCCAGACAGCGTCCGAATGTGCGATACTCCCGCGCCTTCGCAGGGGAGCCAAAATTCCCGAGTTTACAGGTCGCGCAGCAGAAAGGAATATTTCCCTCTTGTTGGCGCACCGCTCGGCGGAACCTTGCAGGTGGCCTTGACATCCGTTCGACTGATCGGCATGATTCGCGGCCTATTTTGTTTGCTATTTACCTAAAGTCTTTCGAGGAGCTCGACGGTGGCCAACACACCTTCCGCCAAGAAACGTGCAAAACAGGCTGAGAAGCGTCGCAGCCACAACGCCAGCCTGCGTTCCATGGTCCGTACCTACATCAAGAATGTAGTTAAAGCCATCGACGCAAAAGACGCCGAAAAAGCGCAAGCCGCTTACGTTCTGGCTGTGCCTGTAATCGACCGTATGGCCGACAAGGGCATCATCCACAAGAACAAGGCTGCTCGTCACAAAGGCCGTCTGAATGGCCACATCAAGGCGCTGAAAGAAGCTGCAGCTGCCTAAGCGACGCGCTAGTCGAAAAACCGACCCTAGGGTCGGTTTTTTGTTGCCTGCGATTTGTGCAAGCATCCTGCCCACTTGATTACGATCGGCTTTTTTAGGAGCAGCCCATTCGCAGCACAAGGCTGCTCCTACAAAAAACGCAAGGCTGCGCTTGGCAGCCCTGCCTCTACATCACTTGGCTATCTGAATCTTCGGCGCCCACTGCAGCCATTCATCCTCGGCCTTGTCAAACAAGGCAAAGGTCTGCTGCGGCCGTGCCGGGTTGCCCATCTGCTCGCCATCTGGCGTGGCGAAGGCAATACCGCCGTCAATCAGGGTCTCCACCGACTCGGTACGCACGGTCGCCCCCTTGAACAGACCCCAGTCGAAACCGAAGCCGCTGCTGTTCCAGAAACGGCTGCCGCTGCGCACCAGGGCCGCATAGCGCGGTTCGATCAGGATATGGATCAGCACGCGGTCGGCGCTCTGCCCCAACTCGAAGCCCGTTACCTTGCCCACCGCAACCTCACGGTAGGTCACCGGCACACCCGGCTTGATCGAGCCACGGCGCGGGGCGCTTAGCGTCAACGGCAGGCCGACTTCCGGCCCGGCCACCTGCGGGGCGTCGGCCAAAGCGATGAAATCGCGCTGCGGGCCACGGTCCTTGGCAGCTGGCTGCACTTCCAGGTACTGCCCGCCCACCAAGGTGTCGAGGTTCTGCGTGCGCACCAGGCCAAAGGCTGGCTTGACCACCCAGAATTGCGTACCGGCGCGAGCGATACGGTCTGCCGCTTCGGTGATGCGCGCTCGCAGCAGCACTGCCTGCAGATCATCGGTCAAGTCGACGCTCTCGATGCTGCCCACATCCAGCCCGCGGAAACGGATTGCCGTGCCCGGCTTCAGGCCATCGGCACGGTCCACGCGAATGGTGATCAATGTGCCTGCGCGGTTTACCGCCTCCTGGCTGTCATGCAGGCGGAAGCGTGGAATGTGGCGTTTGAGCGGCACATCGGACCGTGGCGTATCGAACGCAATGCCACCGGCCATCAGGGTCTGCAGCGATTCACTCTTGATCTTGATACCCGACAGGCCGCCCGTCAGGGTGATACCACTGACGTTCCAGAAGCGCGACGAACCGTTGACCAGCTTTTCGTATTCCTTCTCGATATGCACACCGATCAGGATGCGGTTGCTGTTGCGGGCGAACTGGTAGCTCTGCACGCTACCCACCTTCACCTGGCGGTACATCACCGGGCTACCGATTTCCAGCGAACCCAGGGTGTCGGCGAACAACACCATGTGCAGGCCTGGGGCCTTGAGGTCGAGCGGCGGCGCCTTGGCGCGGGCCTCGAACTCACGCTCGGGCCGTGCCCCCTTCTCACCGGGGCGGATGGCGATGTAGTTACCTTTGACCAGCGCTTCCAGGCCGGTGATACCCGCCAGGGAAATCGACGGCTTGACCACCCAGAACTGCGTGCCCTCGACCAGATAATCCTCGGCCAACGGGTCCAGCGTCAGCTCGGCCGAGGCACTGGCCAGGTTGTCTGCCATTGTCAGGGCTTTCAACGAGCCCACCTGGATGCCCTTGTACATGACCGGTGTACGGCCCGCCTGCAGGCCCTCGTAATCGCTCAGTTTCACCTTTACCCGGATACCTGCCTGGGCCGCGTCGAAGTCTTCATACAGACGGAACGGCAGGTTCGAGTCGGTGGGCGGGCTGTCCTTGCGGTGCTCCGGCGTGGCAAAGGCGATACCACCGGCGACAATGCTCGACAGCGACTCGCTGCGCACTTTCACGCCCGAGAGCGAAGCATCGATGCTGACGCCGCTGGCGTTCCAGAAACGCGTGTGCTTGCGCACCAGGCTGGCATAGGCCGGCTCGATGAACACTTTGATCTCGACGGTGCTCTGGTCCTCGGACAGGCGGTAGCTTTTAACCCGGCCAACCTGGATCTGCTTGTAGAACACCGGGCTGTCACGGTTGAGCGAGCCCAGCCGCTCGGCCTTGAGGGTCAGGTGCAGGCCCGGTTCGGTGTCCGACAGCGGCGGCGCCACCTTCAAGGCGGTAAAGCGCTTGGTACGCTCCCCCTCCCCCGGGCTGACGGCGATGTAGTTGCCTGACACCAGTGTTTCAAGGCCGGAAATACCCGCCAGGCTGACGCTCGGCTTCACCAGCCAGAAACGCGTCCCCTTGGTCAGATGAGGCTCGGCAGCCTTGTTCATCTCGATGGTGGCGATCACCCCCTGGTGCTCACCCTTGGCGTCGAGCACCAGGCTTTTGACCTTGCCAACCGGCATGCCCTTGTAGATCACCTCGGTCTTGTTGGCGACGATACCCTCGCCCGACTCGAAGCGAACTTCAATTTCCACACCGGCATCACGGTAAGCCTGCCACGCAAGCCAGCCACCGATCATCAAGGCGATCAAAGGCAGGATCCAGATGGCCGACCAGTTCGAGGCTGGGCGGGTTTTAGCCGTTGGCAGGTCACTCATGGTCGTCATCCGACTCCGTGTTATCCCAAATCAGTCGGGGATCGAAAGTTAAAGCGGCAAGCATTGTCAGGATCACCACAGTTGCAAAGGCGACAGCGCCCAGGTTGGCTTCGACACTGGCTATTCGGCCGAAATTCACCACCGCCACCAGGATGGCGATGACAAAGATATCGAGCATGGACCAGCGTCCAATGAATTCGATGAAGCGGTACATCAATATCCGTTGCCGCGCCGAAAGCGGTTGCCGACGTTGAACGGAGTACAAAAGCAAGCCAATGCCCACCAGCTTGAACGTGGGTACCAGGATACTGGCAATGAACACCACGGCAGCAATAGGCACCATGCCATGCTTGAGCAAGGTGATGACGCCGGACATGATCGTGTCGGGGCTGCCCTGGCCCAGGGTGCTCACGGTCATGATCGGCAGCATGTTGGCCGGAATATAGAGGATCGACGCGGCAATCAGCAGCGCCCAGGTACGCGCGATGCTGTTCGGCCGACGGGCATGCACGATTGCGCCGCAACGTGTACAGGTTTGTGAAGTGCTGTCTGGCTGTTGCCTGTTCAGCTCGTGACATTCATTGCAGACAAGAATGCCCGCATCAATCGCCCGCATGCAGGTCCTCCCCTGATAGAGCGCTCCAGATCTGGTGCGGTGACATCACCACCTCGAGCCATACCTGAATCAATAGCAAGCTGATGAAGCAGAACAGCCCCAGGCCCACGGTCAGTTCGGCCAGGTCCACCAGCTTGACAATGGCCACCAGCACGCCCATGAAATAGACCTCGAGCATGCCCCAGTCACGCAAGTGGTGATAGATGCGGTAGAACAGCAGACCGAAGTTACGCCCAATGTTCAGGCGAATGCTCAATAGCACGAACAACTGGCAGAGCAGTTTGGCCAGGGGTATGGCCATGCTGCAGAGAAACACCACCACAGCCACGCCGCGCATTTCTGAGTTGTACAGGCCCAGCACGCCACTCCAGACGGTATCGTCCGATGTCTGGCCAAGCAGGTGCAACTGCATGATCGGCAGGAAATTGGCTGGTACAAACAGCAGCAAGGCGGTGAGTACCAAGGCCAGGCTGCGGTTGACCACATTGTGCCGGTGGGCGTAGAGCTCGTAGCCGCAGCGCGGGCATTGGGCTTTCTCATCATGCTGGAGCACGGGCTTGCGCAGCAGCAGGTCGCATTCATGGCAAGCGACAAGCTCGTCCAGCGGCAACTGGGCCAGGGTTTCAGGTTCGACAGGATTGGGCATATAGCGCTTCTGGATAGGTGCGTGGGCCTATTCTAGTGTTCTGGCTCGAATTGTGGGAGTTGTGGAAGCAGGCGACGCGGGGGATGGCACCGGCTTTGCCGGTGTTCGCGGGTGAACCCGCTCCCACAGGGGCCGCGTATGCGCGGGAGTTTTTGCGCCACAAAGACAAAACCCCTACCTGCATGCGCAGATAGGGGTTTTGCGAAATGAATCTTGACGATGACCTACTCTCACATGGGGAAGCCCCACACTACCATCGGCGATGCATCGTTTCACTACTGAGT